>Ga0182030_10000967_pt1 | contig 57494 bp, 52 predicted proteins | sample 812S3MmetaG_FD_121299 | JGI IMG/M metagenome (GOLD analysis project Ga0182030, IMG submission 121299) | Permafrost microbial communities from Stordalen Mire, Sweden - 812S3M metaG (Illumina Assembly) | ecosystem: Environmental > Terrestrial > Soil > Wetlands > Permafrost | place: Sweden... | reverse complement strand
TTCTTGATCTCCTACCAGCGATCGAAGGCCGAGAGTCTGGGACTCGCGGCCAAGGGTGGTCTCATGGAGCGCGCCGAGCGACTCGTGCTCTTGGGGGTGGCCCTGCTCTCATCGGCGATCTTCGTCCCCGTCTTGTGGATCATGCTGGTCTTGACCACGATGACCGCACTTGGTCGCTTCTGGCGGGTGTGGCAGATCGCTGCTCGACCGGCGCCCCGCACTGTCATCGAGCGCACGCCGCGCTCGCACGCGCGTCGGCCGCGGCGCCTGAGCCGCTCCTCACGTCACTAGGTCGTGAAACCACGTACGACCACCGTCTTGTACAAGACGCTCGGCTCGTTGCTCGAGTTGCTGCCCGAGCGCCTGGACGTCGCCATCGCCCGACGACTGGCGCTGGTGTGGGGAATGCGTTCGGGTGCGCGCGCCCCCCTACGACGCAATATCGAGCGCGTGCTCGGCGAGCCAGAGGTGCCCGTCGGCTCGGAACTGTTGGATCGTTACGTGCGCCGAGGATTCGCCAACTACGGCCAGTACTGGGCCGAGGGGGCCAAATTACCTGCCCTTTCGCAACGAGCGATGGCGTCACGTTTTCGCATCTGTGAGGGTCTCGAACATCTCGAGGACGCTTTCGCGCAAGGCCGCGGAGTGGTCATCGCGCTGCCCCACGTCGGGTCATGGGAGTGGGGTGGCTCCTTCATCTCCTCGCTCGGCATGCCGATGACGGCGATCGCCGAGGAACTCGACCCCCCTGAACTCTTCGAATGGTTCAAGTCCAAACGCGAGTCGATCGGCATCCACGTCGAGGGCCTCAACACCCAGGCCAGTTCAAAATTGCTCCACGTCATCAAAGACGGGGGAGTCGTGGGGTTGCTGTGCGATCGCGACATCCAAGGTGGTGGCGTGGCGGTCGACTTCTTCGGATCGCGCGTGACGCTGCCCGGTGGTCCGGCCACACTGGCACTGCGCACCGGAGCAGTTCTGCTGTCAGCGGCGTGTTACATGGGCCCGGGCGAGGACCATTTCGCCGTGGTCACGCCGCCAATCGTGGCCGAACGCGAGGGCCGTCTACGCGAAGACGTCACCCGGGTCACGCAGCTGGTGGCCCACGAGCTCGAAGGTCTCATTCGCCGCGCTCCTGAGCAATGGCACGTTCTCGAAGAACGCTTCGAGGCGAGGTGAGCACCTGGGGCGACATCCGCCGGGTCACACTCGTCACGCCCTACGCCCTGAGCGTCTTTGGTGGCGTGCAGGAACAGGTTCTGTCGATGAGCCGCGAACTGTCACGTCGCGACGTCGAAGTCCAGGTGATCGCCCCCTACGACCGTGACGAGGCGAACTACGACACCCCCGCACAACTAGTGCGTCTGGGCCGTCTGTTGAGCATCCCGGCCAACGGTTCACGTGCGCCACTGACCTTGTCGCGACGGGCATCGCGCGAGGCGTACGCGCGGGTCATCACGTTTCGCCCCGACGTGGTGCACTTCCACGAGCCCTTCGCGCCGCGCATCGGTTGGCGGACCTTGCGAGCGCACCGCACGGCGTCGGTCGCGACATTCCATCGCAGCGGGCAAGGTCCGGCGGTGTCGCTCGCGGCGCCTCTCCTTCGGCGCTGGTCCGAGCACCTCGACGTGAGCGCCGCGGTATCGGAGCAGGCGGCGATGACCGCTGAACGGTCGTGCGACGTGACGGCGACAGTGCTGTTCAACGGTTTCGAGACGGAGCGATTCGTGGAGTTTGCCCGCGAGCGACAAGCCGTGACGACCATCGTCGTCGTCGGACGCCTCGAAGCGCGCAAGGGGGTCGCCACGGCGATCACGGCGGTGCGGTCGCACAACGAGCACAGCGACGAGCCCTGGCGACTGGTGGTCGTCGGTAACGGACCCCAACGAGCGAACCTGTTGGCCCAGGCGGGTTCGGACGATGCGGTGCAGTTCCTCGGATCGGTCTCGGACGTGGAGAAGCGCCGCTGGTACCGTCGCGCTGACGTTTTGGTGGCTCCGGCTATCCACGGTGAATCCTTCGGCCTGATCCTGCTCGAGGCGATGGCTAGTGAGACCCGCGTGGTCGCGAGCGATATACCCGGGTATCGCGAGGCGGCCGGAGCGCACGCCGTCTTGTTCGATGCCGGCGAGAGTGCGGATCTCGAGCGAGCCCTCGAGGGGGCACTCGCCTCACGCGACATCGCGACGTTGGCCCGCGCGCGCGCGTACGCCGAGCACTGGTCCATGCGCCGACTGGTGGATGACTACCTGGGGCTCTATCAAGAGGCCCGCCAGCGTTTTGCCGCCCTGCGGTAGCCTTAAGCCCATGGCCACCCAGCAACGATCGCATTCGCGACGCACTTCGTCCTCGCGGCATCGTGGCCCTCGTCACGTCGAAGCGGTGTTGGACCCCACGTGGCAGAGTCCCTACGCTCCGTCGGCGTTGGAACGCGAAGAGAACCAAGAGGCGCTACGTCGTTACGCGATCAAGAGGTCGATGCCGCAGGCGTATGTCTTCGCGGCACTGGTGGTCGCCAGTCTCGTGGGGATCGTCGCGTCGCCGTTGTTCGTCGCGGTGGCGCTGGTCCTGACCGTCGTGGGCGTGTTGAGTGTGCGCCGGTCGGCGGCGGCCATCGAACGTCGGGGTTCGACTTTGGGTGCTGACATCCTGGCGAAGTTCTCCGCGGGCGGGACGCCCAAGGACCGTCAGCGGCTCATTACTGTCCTGGATCGCCTGACTGCCACTTTCGGCGTTGACGCGGTGAGCGCTTTCATCATCGACGACGCGGGTTACAACGCGGCTCTCGTGGCCAATGGCGCGAGTTACTCCTTCTTCGTGACCAGCGCGATGATGCGCGACTTCGAGCTCATCGAACTCGAAGGTGTCGTCGCGCACTGCATGGCTCGCCAACGACTGGGCATTCTGGCGCGTGAGAGTGCGTCAGCCATGGGAAATGTCAGTGTTGGTGCTCGTCGAAAGTTGGCCGGCGTCGGTTTGACCTACCGCGCGGACGAAGTGGCGGCGGCGGCCATCCGCTACCCCCTCGGACTTGCCGGGGCGCTGCGAAAGTGTGCGCGTCAAGTCGTGGCGCCCACGTCGTTCTTCGCCTCAGCCCAGTACGACCAGTGGCGTTTCGTGTGGTTCGACGTCTGGAGCGACCGTCAGGCGCCGGACCTGAGCGATCTTGATGATGTCGAACTGCGGGCGCTCGCGCTCGAAGAGTGGTGAGCGCGCACCTCTATTAGGCTGAGAGGTATGAATTCAGCCCTCACCCCCTCCACCGTTGGTTCGGCCCTCGTCAAACGGGGTCTCGCGGACATGTTGCGCGGCGGCGTCATCATGGACGTGGTCAATCCCGAACAGGCCAAGATCGCCGAGGACGCCGGCGCCGTGGCCGTCATGGCACTCGAGCGCGTGCCGTCGGACATTCGCCGCGATGGCGGAGTGGCGCGTATGAGCGATCCCCAGATGATCCAAGATATCCAGGCCTGCGTCACGATCCCGGTGATGGCCAAGGCTCGTATCGGTCACTTCGCCGAAGCGCAGATTCTTCAAGCGCTCGACGTCGACTACATCGACGAGTCCGAGGTGTTGACACCGGCCGACGAGGAGAACCACATTGACAAGTGGGACTTCACCGTACCGTTCGTGTGTGGCGCCACCAATTTGGGTGAGGCCCTTCGCCGCATCGCTGAAGGCGCCTGCCTGATTCGCTCCAAGGGCGAGGCGGGCACTGGCAACGTCGTCGAAGCGGTTCGTCATCTTCGCACCATCAATGCCCAGATGCGTCGCCTCGCCAGCGCGGACAGTTCCGAGCTCTACGCCCTGGCCAAGGACCTGCAGGCCCCGGTGGCGCTGGTGCAAGAAGTCGCCGCGACCGGCAAGCTTCCCGTGCCGCTGTTCTGCGCCGGTGGGATCTCGACGCCGGCGGACGCGTCATTGGTGTTGCAACTCGGTGCCGAGGCGGTCTTCGTCGGATCAGGCATTTTTAAGAGTGACCATCCCGAGCTGATGGCCAAGGCCATCGTCGAAGCCACCACGCACTACGAGGACGCCAGCATCGTCGCCAAGGTCTCCACTGGCCTAGGCGCAGCGATGCGCGGAGCCGAGACGGCGACCCTGGAGCAGCGCCTGGCCGAGCGCGGTTGGTAATGCGCACCGTCGGCGTCTTGGCCCTACAAGGCGACGTCCGAGAGCACGTGACGACCCTGGAGAACTTGGGGGCGACGCCGCGTAAGGTGCGACGCGCCGAGGACCTCGTCGGGATCGATGGCTTGATCATTCCCGGTGGCGAGTCGACGACCATCAGTCACTTGCTCGTCACCTCGGGCCTAAGAACTCCACTCCAAGACCTGATCAACGATGGATTCCCGGTGTTTGGCACGTGCGCGGGGCTGATCATGGTTGCCACGGAGATCCTCGATGGGCGAGCGGACCAATGGAGTTTCGATGCGCTCGACGTCTCGGTACGTCGCAATGGGTACGGCCGCCAGATCGCGAGTTTCGAGACGCCGATCGTGGTGGGTGATCGTGGCACGGTACCCGGGGTGTTCATCCGCGCTCCGCGAATAGTTCGCAGCGGACCTGGCGTGACGGTTCTCGCCACCCTCGACCTCGGTGACGGTGAGCACCCGGTACTGGTACGACAAGGCGCCGTGTGGGGTTGTTCCTTTCATCCTGAACTCACTAGTGATGTGCTGGTCCACGGTCTGTTCCTCGACGCGTTGCAAGAAGCGTTACGATAACTACGCCCTAAATCGGGCAGGAGGAACCATGTCCGGCCATTCGAAGTGGGCGACCACCAAGCACCGCAAGGGTGCCAAAGACAGTGCACGAGCCAAGGTCTTCGCGAAGTTGATTCGTCAAGTAGAAGTTGCGGCGCGTGAAGGCGGGGGAGACCCTGTGACCAACGCCGCGCTGCGAACAATGTTTCAGAAGGCCCGTGAGGCGTCGGTGCCCATCGACACCATTGAGCGAGCCATCAAACGCGGCACGGGAGAACTCGAGGGTGTGCGCTACGAAGCCATCTCCTACGAGGGGTACGCTCCCGGTGGCGTGGCGATCATCATCGAGACGCTCACCGACAACCGAAATCGCACCAGTGCCGAGATCAAGCATCTCTTGTCCAAGAATGGCGGCAATATTGCCGAGCCCGGTGCGGTGTCGTGGCAATTCGACCGCAAGGGTCTGGTCGAGGTCAAAGGACCCCTGGACGAGGACCAACTCTTGGAATGGGTGCTCGAAGCGGGAGGTGAGAACTTCGCTCCCCAGGGTGACAACTTCGTGATCACCACCGAGCCCCACGAGGTGGGTGCAGTGCGTGACGCGCTCGAGGGCTTCGGTCTGACGGTGGCCAGTGCCGACTTGACGTTGGTGCCCCAGAACCTGATTCCAGTCGACGAGGAGAGCGAAGCCAAGAAGGTGTTGCGGTTGATGGATGCCATCGACGACCACGACGACGTCCAGAACGTGTACGCCAACTTCGACATCTCCGACGAGATTCTCGCCAACTTCGAGGGGTAATCCCTTGACCCGCTGCGCGGGCGCATTACAATCGAACACATGTTCGTACTCGGAATCGACCCCGGTCTCACGCGTTGCGGATTTGGGCTGATCGAAGGGTCCTTCGACGGAGTAGAGACGTTTCGAGCCGTGAACGCCGGGGTCCTGGAAACCGATCCACATGTGGAGGTGGAGACACGTCTCGCCCAGATTCACGCCGATATTGCATCGTTGCTGGACCAAACCCGACCCGATGCGGTGGTGGTGGAGCGAGTGTTCTTCCAGCGCAACGCCAAGACCGCCATACCGGTAGCTCAGGCCAGCGGCATCGCGGTGGGACTCGCCGGTGCGCGGGGACTGAGCGTGCGACAATTCACCGCCCAACAGGTCAAGTTGGCGGTGACCGGCTACGGTGCGGCGTCCAAGTCGCAAGTGCAAGGGATGGTGGCTCAGCTCTGTGGACTGCGCGACGTACCCGAACCCGCCGATGCGGCTGACGCGTTAGGACTCGCTATCACCTACTTCGTGACGGAACGTGTCGAACGTCGATTCTCGGTGGCGGGCACGTGATCGGTTGGCTTCGCGGTCGGGTGATCCTCGTGCATCCCTCGGGCTCGTTGGTACTCGACGTCAATGGCGTGGGCTACGAAGTCAATCTGGCCTCGGGTGAGGATCTTCGAGCGGGCGATGACGCCGAACTCTTCATCCATACGCAGGTGCGCGCCGACGCCATCGTGCTCTTCGGTTTTCGTTCCTACGAGGACCGTGAGTTCTTCTCCACCTTGTTGGTGACACCAGGGGTGGGTCCTTCCACGGCAATGGCCGCACTTCGCACCATGCCCACCAAGGAATTGCGCGCCGCCATCGAGAGCGGCGACGTGAAGCGCGTGGCCCAGATCCCAGGAATCGGAGCGAAGACCGCCAGTCGCATCGTGCTGGAACTCAAGGGCAAGTTGGTCGAGGTACCCACCAAGGACTCGAGGTCGCCCGCGCCGCGGGTCAGCGATATCGAAGAGGCCCTGCGATCGCTCGGCTACGCCCCCGGTGAGATTCGCGATGCCCTTGAAGGCGTGACGCTGCCTGATGACGAGTCGGCAGCGCTGCGAATCGCGTTGCGACACTTGGGGCGCCGATGACGCGCCGTGATGCCGACGTCAGCTCACTGGTGGCGAACGAACTCAGTGTGGTCACTCCGTTGGCGTTTGAGAACGATGTCACTGCGGAAGTGACCCTTCGGCCCTCGTCGCTGGCGGACTTCGTGGGCCAGCGTGAACTGGTGGGTCATCTCGAGATCGTGTTGGGTTCGGCCAGAACCCGGGGCCAAAGTTCGGACCATCTGCTGTTCGCAGGCCCACCTGGCCTTGGCAAGACGTCCCTGGCGAGCATCGTCGCCCACGAGATGGGAACCGGCTTACGCGTGACCTCTGGTCCGGTCCTCGCTCGTCCGGGCGATCTGGTGGCCCTGCTCACGGACCTACAAGAAGGCGAAGTCCTCTTCATCGACGAGATCCACCGGTTGTCGCGCGCTGTCGAAGAGGTGTTGTACCCGGCGATGGAGGATCGACGCCTTGACGTCATGATCGGTCGCGGGCCATCGGCACGTTCGATCCGTCTGGACTTACCGCATTTCACGCTGGTCGGGGCCACCACGCGCACCGGGCTGGTGGCGGCGCCCCTACGTGACCGATTCGGCTTCGTGGGCCAGTTGGATCTCTACGAACGCGACGAGCTCCGCCAGATCGTGACGCGCTCGGCGGGACTGCTCAACGTCACCCTGACCGGCGACGCGGCCGGGGTCATTGCCCAGCGCTCACGAGGTACCCCGCGAATTGCCAACCGGCTGTTGCGCCGGGTGCGCGACGTCGCCTCGGTGGGCGGACATGAGGAGATCGACGCGGTGCTCGCGGGTCAGGCCCTGGACCTCTTTGGCGTCGACGAACACGGACTGGACAAGATTGACCGCCGAATCCTGGGACTGTTGTGCGGACAATTTGCGAACCTGCCGGTGGGTCTGACGACGTTGTCACACGCCTGCGGCGAGGAGACGGCCACCATTGAAGACGCCTACGAGCCCTACCTGTTGCGCGAGGGTTTTCTGATCCGCACCCCGCGCGGACGTATCGCCACCGACAAGGCCTTTGCCCACCTGCGCGTCCGGCGCCCAGGCGGGGGAATGGTCTGAGCCCAACCCGTCGAGCGACTAGGGTTTCTTGGGTCTATTGACGGAGGATATTCCCATGTTGTTCGCAGCATCCAAGAGCAGCGGCAGCCCGCTCATCATCATCATCTACGTGTTGGTCTTCGGTGGCCTCTACTTCTTCTACCTTCGTCCCCGCAGCCGCAAGCAGAAGGCGGCGCGTACGCAGTCGCGTCAAGTCGAGATCGGCGAACGCGCGCGCACCATCGGCGGACTGATCGGTACCATCGTGAGCCGCACCGACGAGAGCGTGACGCTGCGTACTGCTAGCGGCGTGGAGTTGGAGTTCATCCCCTCGGCCATCGCTGGTCGAATCGACCCGGTCCCGCCGTCCAGCGACGACGAGTCCGCCCCTGAGAACGAGGAGCCCTCGCACGAGGGTGATGACAAGTAATGGCGGCCCCCGCAGTATCGCGTAGGTCGCTCATCGTCAGTCTGATCCTGACGATCGTGATCGGTTTCGGCTCGCTCGCCACGACGGTGGCGCTCGGCTGGGGACCCAAGTTGGGTCTCGACCTCGCTGGCGGTCTCTCGGTCACCTACAAGCCAGCGACGCCCACATCGAGTGCCGACATGAACGAAGTCGTGCAGATCCTTTCCAACCGTGTCAATGGACTTGGTGTATCGGGCGCCACGGTCAACTTGCAAGGCAAGGACGTCGTCGTCAGCGTGCCCGGCGTGACGAACGCGCGCGCCGCGTTGGTGAAGATCGGCCAGACGGCCCAGTTGCTGTTTCGACCGGTGTTGTGCGAAGCCACTGTCGGCAAGAAACTCGTACCGCTGGGCACCAAGCCACTGCCCACGTGCGCAGCAGCGTACGAAATGACTGCGGCCAACCTCAACGTGGTGCCCGACGCAGCCAACAGCACCTACACGTCCGCGACACCGGTGCCCGATCCCCAGTTCACCAATATTGCTTCCACCCTCCCCGCCCAAGACGACAAGACCAAGTCGGTCCTCTTGCCAGTTCTCGGACAGGCGGGTGTTCGCTACGTCCTCGGACCCTCTGAACTCACCGGGCAATCGATCGGCAAGGCCTACGCGACCCAGGACAGCCTGGGTGCCTGGGTCGTCGACTACACCTTGACCGGCTCGGGCAGTCCGCTGTGGGACGCCGTTGCCAAGGCCAACTTCCACCAGATGCTCGCCATTGAGCTCGACGGCGTCATCCAGTCGGCGCCATTGATCCAACCGACGCAAGCGTCGTTTACGAGTTTCCAAGGTCAAGGCGAGATCTCGGGTAGTTTCACCGAGAACGGCGCCAAGAACTTGGCCTTCGCGATGGAATTCGGTGCACTACCGGTACGACTGGTGGCCTTGACCACGCAGACCGTGTCACCGACTCTTGGTCACAGCGCGCTGGTGGCGGGCCTGGGCGCAGGTCTTGCGGGACTCGCATTGGTGCTGCTCTACGTCATCTTGTACTACCGCGCGCTGGGCCTCGTGATCCTGCTCGGTCTCAGCGTCACCGCGGCGCTGCTCTGGGCCATCATCTCCGCGCTGGGCCATACCGCCTACGCGCCGAGTTTCAGTCTGGCGGGTGTCACCGGCATCATCGTGTCAATCGGTATCACGGTCGACAGTTATATCGTTTATTTCGAACGATTAAAGGATGAGGCTAGATCGGGGCGCACCGTCCGCAGTTCGGTCGACCGAGGTTTCAAGTCCGCGTGGCGCACCGTGCTGGCCGCTGACACCGTCAGCCTCCTGGCCGCCGTGTTGTTGTACCTCATCGCCGTCGGCGATGTAAGAGGTTTCGCTTTCTTCCTCGGCCTCTCGACGCTGATGGACGTGTTCATCACCTGGTACTTCACCCGACCGCTCGTCATCTTGCTCGGTCGCCGTGACAATCAAGGTTCGTCGAAGTTGTCGATGGCCGCGGGCATGAACGCTGGAGGAAAACGTGACTGACACCCCCGTCACCGAGACACCCTCGGGCCACACTCCGGGGCGATTCGCCCGCCTCTACCAGGGGCTGACCACGATCGACTTCGTCGGTCGCAAGAAGATCTGGTTCACCGCCTCGATCGTGGTGATCGTCATCGGGCTCGGTTCGCTTGGTGTTCGCGGCTTCAACCTCGGCATCGACTTCAAGGGCGGCAGCTCCTGGGAAGTATTGGCCCCGCACTCGTCGATCTCGGCGATGACGTCGGCCGTGACAAAAGCCGGTCTGTCGAACCCAACGGTGCAGAAGTTGGGGTCGCAGACCTATCAGGTGACCGCCGACTTGAATGGCGACTCTACGGCGACTCAGAACAACATCACTAACGCCGTCGTGACCGCGATGGCCCAAGCAGCCGGTAAGAGTGCCAATCAGGTGTCCACCGCGAGCGTGGGTCCGACGTGGGGTGGTCAAGTGACCAACCGCGCCCTCGAGGCGCTGATTATCTTCTTCCTGGCGGTCGTCTTGTACATCTCGATCCGTTTCGAGCCCAAGATGGCCCTGGCCGCCTTCATCGCGATGATTCACGACCTTCTGGTGACGGTTGGTGTTTACTCGCTGTTCGGTTTCCAGATCACCCCCGACACGGTGATTGCGATCTTGACGATCCTGGGTTATTCGCTCTATGACACCGTGGTGGTCTTTGACCGCGTACGCGACAACGCCAGTGGCACGAACGCCATCCTCAAGGGCGGTACCGTCACCTACAGCGAGATGGTCAATCTGTCGATGAACCAGACCCTGGCTCGCTCAATCAATACCTCGCTCGTGGCGATCCTGCCGGTCCTCGCCGTGTTGTTGGTGGGCGCCGACCTCCTGGGCGCCACCACGCTGCAGAACTACGGTCTGGCTCTCTTCGTCGGCCTCATGAGTGGTGCCTACTCGTCGATCTTCATTGCCAGCCCGCTGCTGGCGGTCTTCAAAGAGCGCGAACCGCGCTACCAGGAACTGGCCGCGCGAGTGGGCCGTACGGCTCACGCCACGCTCACGCCACGCGCGGCGGCTCTGTTGGGGTCCGACAGCACCCAGCGTCTGGCTGGGACTGCGCGCCGTCCGACGGCGGCCGTGACCCCGAGGGCTCGCAAGCCAAAGCGCCGTTGACGCCTAGGCTGATTTGATGGTCAGTCTTACGTCGCGTTCGACGGTGGATCCGGCCCTTGAGGGCTCGGTGGAGCGTTTAGTCGCGCACTACCTCGAACACCACGACGAGGGCGGAGTGGCGTTGATTCGACGCGCCGGTATCGTCGCGATCAACGCCCACGAGGGCCAGTTACGCCGCACCGGTGAACCCTACGTGACGCATCCGATCGCCGTTGCTGACATCACCGCTGACCTGGGACTCGACGAGATGACCATCGCCGCCGCCCTTCTGCACGACGCCGTCGAGGACACCGGCGTGACCAACGAGTGGCTCATCGGCGAATTCGGCGAGAAGGTCGCCGCGGTGGTCGACGGCGTCACCAAACTCGACCGCCTCGAATTCGATTCGAAGGAGGCCCAGCAGGCCGCCACTATCCGCAAGATGTTCATCGCGATGGCCCAGGACTGGCGGGTGTTGATGATCAAGCTCGCCGATCGGTTACACAACATGCGAACCATCTCGGTCATGCCCATGAACCGTCAACGCTCCATCGCTCAAGAGACCCTCGACGTGTACGCCCCGTTGGCGCACCGTTTGGGTGTCCAGCAGGTGAAGTGGCAGCTCGAGGACCTGAGTTTCGCCACGTTGCATCCCAAGCGCTACGCCGAGATCGAGCAAATGGTGGCGGCGCGTCAGCCCGAGCGTGAGGCGTACCTGAGTGAGGTGATGGGCGTGCTCAGTGAGAAGTTGCGGGGTTTCGGCATCGCGGCCGAGGTGACTGGTCGACCGAAGCACCTATGGAGCATCTACGAGAAGATGGTAGTCGGCGGCAAGGAGTTCGACGACATCTACGACTTGGTCGGCCTACGCGTGATCGTCGAGGAGGACCGCGATTGCTGGGCGGTGCTCGGTGCCATCCATTCACTCTGGTCGCCGATACCTGGACGTTTCAAGGACTACATCAATTCGCCCAAGTTCAACCTGTACCAGTCACTGCACACGACGGTCATCGGTCCACGGGGCAAGTCGGTGGAGGTGCAGGTGCGCACCAACGAGATGCACCGACGCGCCGAGTTCGGTGTTGCCGCTCACTGGAGCTACAAGGAAGGTGCCACGCCTCAGGAGATCCAGTGGATGCAGCGCCTGGCCGACGTGCACGAAGAAGAGCCCGACCCCATCGCCTTCTTGGAGGCCCTCAAACTCGACCTCGGTCAGGACGAGGTCTACGTCTTCACACCGAAGGGACGCGTGATCGCTCTGGTCGAGGGGGCGACCACCATTGACTTCGCCTACGCCGTGCACACCGAAGTGGGGCACCACTGCGTGGGAGCCAAGGTGAACGGTCGCCTGGTCCCCTTGGACACGGTGCTGCACTCGGCCGACGTGGTCGAGGTCGTCACCAGCAAGAACGAATCAGCCGGTCCCTCGCGCGACTGGCTCAACATCGCCCAGTCCTCACGCGCCAAGTCCAAGATCCGCCAGTGGTTCCAACGCGAGCGCCGCGAGGACGCCATTGAGGGTGGTCGCGAGGAACTGACCAAGGCCCTGCGACGCGAAGGTCTGCCCATCGCCACCTCGCTGTCGTCCAGCGCCCTCGAAACGGTCATCGTGTCGCTCAACCTCGAGAACCTCGAGGCGCTATTCATGGCGATCGACTCGCACCAGATTTCCGCCTTGGCCGTCGTGCAGCGACTGGACCGCGAACTGCACGGGGGAGAAGCCGAGCAGCTCCCCACGACCGTCACGCGGGCGCCGCGCAACAACCGCACCACCCGGCGCAGCGCGGGCGTGTACGTCGAGGGCCTCGACGACGTCATGATTCACTTGGCGCGCTGTTGTTCACCGGTGCCCGGTGACGCCATTATGGGCTTCATCACTCAGGGACGCGGCGTCTCGGTGCACCGCGACGACTGTTCCAATGCGGTGGCACTGGCGCACCGCCTCGGCGAGCGCATCATCGACGTCGAGTGGGACGGTGCCACGCACGGGCAGTACCGCGTCGCCCTCGAGGTCATGGCCTTCGACCGCGCCCGTCTCCTGCTCGACGTTTCCAAGGTCGTCGCCGAGTATCACCTCAACATCATCTCGAGTTCCACCGCGACGTCCGGGTCACGGATCGTGCGCATGCTCTTCGACGTGGAGCTGGCCGATCCGAGCCACCTCTCGAGCCTGCTGGCGTCGCTCAAGTCGGTGGACGGGGTCTTTGACGCCTTCCGACAGATTCCGGGACACCACAAGACCTCATGAACAATTCCTTCCAAGCACCCATCGGTACCCACGACGTCCTCGCGCCCCAGTCGGCACTTTGGGAGGGACTAGTCGCCACCTTCGCCCAATTCGCCTTCCGCTATGGATTCACCTTGGCCCTGACCCCGATGTTCGAGGAGATCGGGGTCTTTAACCGGGGCATCGGCGAGCACAGCGACGTGGCGAGCAAGGAGATGTACGTCTTTCAGGACCGCGGCGAGCGAACCTACGCACTGCGACCCGAAGGGACCGCCTCGGTCGTGCGCGCGTTCGTGCAACATCAGCCCACCACCCCCTACAAGGCGTGGTACGTCACGCCGGCCTTTCGCTACGAGCGACCCCAGGCGGGACGCTACCGTCAACACCACCAACTCGGTGTCGAGGCGTTGGGCACCGACGATCCCGCCATCGACGTGGAGGTGATCGCCCTGGCTTGGCGGTTCTACGAGGCCCTCGGCCTGACCCAGGTACGACTACTGATCAACTCCATGGGCCACGACGAGTGTCGTGGCCGCTACGTCGACGTGTTACGCGGACACCTAGAGGAGTACCGTGAGCAACTCTGCGACGAACACCAAAAGACGTGGTCGCAGAACCCACTGCGGGTGCTCGACTGCAAGAGGGACTCCTGTATCGCCGTCACGAACGACGGTCCGTTGTTGCCCGACTTCTTGTGCGCTGACTGCGCCGCGCACTTCGACGCGGTACGTCGGGGCTTGAGTGACCTCGGTATCGACTCGACGCTGGATCCGCGACTGGTACGTGGTTTCGACTACTACACTCGCACGACCTTCGAGTTCGTCGCTGACGCGCTGGGGGGAGCGCAGAACGCCATCGGGGGCGGCGGTCGTTACGACGGCCTGGCCGAGCAACTAGGGGGCAAGCCCACCAGCGGTATCGGATTCGGCTCGGGTATCGAGCGACTGCTGCTGGCCCGCGAGGCCGAGGGAGTTACATCGAACCTGATCAATCGTACAATTGATCTCTTCATCGTCGATACCTCGGGCGCCGACGTGGCCACGTCACTGGCCGACGATTTGCGCCGCGAAGGATACGCCGTGGAACGCGCGTACGACGCTCGTTCCATGAAGTCCCAGATGAAGCTGGCTGACCGTTCGGGCGCCCGCGTGGCGTTGTTGATCGGACCACAAGAACTCGAAGCCGGTGAGATTACGATGAGGGACCTGAGAAGCGATGATTTCGAGCAGGCCCAACTGCGCGTGGCCCGTGAGGACCTCGCCGGCGCGTTGCGCGATCGCCTGAACAAGTAAAGAGAACATGACCCAAAACTTTGAAGCAACCAGCATGCGCGACCTCTTGTGCGGGTCCGTGGACTTGACCGTGGTCGGCGAACGCGTCAGCGTCTGTGGCTGGGTGGCCAAGCGCCGCGAGCATGGCGAGCACCTCGCGTTCTTAGACCTACGTGATCGCTCCGGCGTCGTCCAAGCGGTCGTCGATGGTTCGGTGGACGTGCGTAGTGAGTACGTATTGCGCATCACCGGTACGGTGTCGCTGCGTCCCGAGGGCACGGTCAACGACCGTCTCGGCACCGGGGAAGTAGAGCTCACCGACTGCGTGGTCGAGGTCCTCTCGGCCGCCGAGCCGCCGCCCTTTCAGATCGACGAGCGATCCGACGTCGATGAGCAGGTGCGCCTCAAGTACCGTTATATCGACGTGCGCCGCGACAAGATGCAGCGCAACCTGCGACTGCGTGCACGCGTCAATGCGACGCTGCGCCGTGCGATGGAGCGCCAGGGCTTCTGTGAGGTCGAGACCCCACTGCTGTGGGCACCGACGCCCGAAGGCGCACGCGAGTTCGTGGTGCCGTCGCGGTTGCATCCCGGTGAGTTCTACGTGTTGCCCCAGAGCCCCCAGATCGCCAAGCAGCTCTTGATGGTGGGCGGATTCGACCGTTACTTCCAAATCGCGCGTTGCCTGCGCGACGAGGACCTTCGCGCCGACCGGCAGTTCGAGTTCACCCAACTCGACGTCGAGGCCAGTTTCGTGACCCAGGAGGATATCTTCGCCTTCGTGTCCGAGGCGGTGCTCGACGCCGCGCAGGAGGCGACCGGCGAGCGACCGGGGCCGATCGCCACGATGACCTGGGCCGATGCGCTGGACCGGTACGGCACCGACAAGCCGGACCTGCGTTTCGCGATGACGCTGCACGACCTCTCGGAGGCCTTCGCGGCGACCGATGTCAAGGCCTTCTCCGCGCCCACGATCAAAGCCCTGCGCGTACCCGGCGGAGCCGAATTCACCCGCTCGCGCCTCGACGCGCTGACCGATCAGGCCAAGGCCCTCGGCGCCAAGGGGCTGGCATGGTTCCGAGTCACGGCGGACGGTCTGGATTCGCCTCTCGCGCGCTTTCTCAGCGCCGAGGAGACGGCCGCCATTGCGGCGGTCGACGACGCCCGGGCGGGCGATCTCATCTTGGTGGTCGCCGACGAGTACGCCCAGGCCTGCAAGGTATTGGGTTCTCTACGCCTGGTGATCGGTGCCCCGCCGGTGAGTGAAGGACCGCACCACTACGTCTGGATCACGGAATTCCCCCTCTTCGAGGGCGTGGATGAGGACGGCAATCTGGTCTCGGCGCATCATCCCTTCACGATGCCTCACCTCGATGACCTTGACATGATCGAGACGGATCCCTTGAGGGTCCGTTCGCAGTCATACGACCTGGTCCTGAACGGATGGGAGCTCGGGAGCGGCTCGGTTCGTATCCACCGCGCCGACATCCAGTCGCGGGTCTTCGCGGCACTGGGCATCAGCGACGACGAGGCGCAAAACCGTTTCGGCTTCTTGCTCGGGGCCTTCAAGTACGGCGCGCCACCGCACGCTGGCTTCGCCGTCGGTATTGACCGTCTGGTGGCGATCTTCGCCGGTGAGGACAACATTCGCGAGGTCATCGCGTTTCCCAAGACGCAGTCGGGCACCGATTTGATGACTTCGGCACCCAAGGACATCACGGAGCGTCAACGGCGCGACCTGCGCCTCAAGTTCACCCCGAAGGTGTAGCCACGTCCCTCTTCGATGATGCCAGAACTCAGCGCCTGCGCGCGACGGCGCCGCTAGCGGAGTTGTTGCGTCCCACCACCCTCGACGACATCGTCGGGCAATCGCACCTAGTGGGGCCGGGCATGCCACTTCGACGCATGGTGGAGGCTCAACGGCTCACCTCCATGATCTTGTGGGGCCCGGCCGGCACGGGTAAGACGACGTTGGCGCGCATCGTCGCCTCGTCCGCTGGTTACGCGTCCGACAATGTGTCGGCGGTCTCCAGCGGCGTCAAAGACGTGCGCGAAAGCCTCGATCGTGCTCGACAGCGCCTGGGGGAGAACGCCCAGCCCACTGTTCTCTTCATTGACGAGGTGCACCGCTTCAACAAGTCCCAACAGGACCTCTTATTGCCGGCCACGGAGTCGGGTGAGATCGTGCTCATCGGAGCGACCACCGAGAATCCCTACTTCGAGGTCAACGCCGCGCTCATGAGCCGCACGACGCTGTGGCGCCTGCACCCGTTACGCGTGGAGGACCTCCTCATCCTTCTCACCCGCGCCCAAGAACTACGTCGCGTGACCCTGAACGACGAGTCGATCGAAGCTCTCGTCGCCAGTGCCGACGGAGATGCGCGCTCCATGCTGACGACCCTGGACACCGCGATCATCCTCGCGTCGGCTGAGACCACGGCGCCCGACAAAGCGGTGATCGTCACCCGCGAGCACGTGTCGCTCGCGCGTGACGGGCGCCTGGTGCACCAGTCGCGTGACACTCACTACGACCAGGTCTCGGCGCTCATCAAGTCGGTACGCGGTTCGGACCCTGACGCGGCGCTCTACTGGCTGGTCGCGTTGCTCGAAGCGGGGGAGAGCGCGCGATTCTTGGCGCGTCGACTGGTCATCCTGGCTTCTGAGGACATCGGCCTCGCGGATTCACGGGCACTGGTGGTCGCAGAGTCGGCGGCCCGGGCCGTGGAGTTCGTTGGTTTGCCCGAGGCCCGCCTCAATCTGGCGCATGCCGCGATCTATCTGTCCTTGGCGCCCAAGAGCAACTCGGTGACTCGAGCCCTCGGTGACGTCACGTCGGCCGTTCGAGCCGGGGGCGGCGAGGTACCCACCCACTTGCGCGATGCGCACTACGCCGGCGCGCGCGATATGGGCTTCGGCGCGCAGTACGTGTATCCCCATGACGTCGAGGGGGGATGGGCCGACCAGCGATACCTGCCCGAAGAGTTGGGCGACGCGACCTTTTTCGACCCGTCGGACTACGGTGACGAGGCCGATCTGGCCCGTCGCTGGCGCCTCCGTCGCAGCGGCGCCGGGCCTAAAGGCTCACCCCCGGTAGAGTGAAAACCGTGGAAGCCGCCCAACTGCGTTCAACTTTTCTCAATTATTTCGCCGAAAACGGTCACCTGATCATCCCCTCGGCGAGTCTGATCCCCCACGACCCGAGTCTGCTGTTCACCGTCGCCGGCATGGTTCCGTTTAAGCCCTACTTCCTTCTCGAGGAGACGCCGCCAGCACCTCGCGCGGTCTCGATCCAGAAGTGCTTTCGCGCACCCGACATCGATATCATCGGCACCACCCAGCGCCACCTGACGTTCTTCGAGATGATGGGCAACTTCTCCTTCGGTGATTACTTCAAGGAGGGCGCCATCCGCTTCGCGTGGGGTCTGATCACCGAGGGCTTCGGACTCGATCCCGATCGGCTTTGGGTGACGGTGCACCACTCCGACGACCAGGCCGAGGAACTCTGGCGCGACATGATCGGGGTGCGCCCCGAACGGATCCAACGCCTGGGCGAGGACAATTTCTGGGACATGGGTGAAACCGGTCCGTGCGGGCCGTGCTCGGAAATATTCTTCGACAAGGGGCCATCCTTCGGTGCCGACGGCGGCCCGGCCTACGGCGACGATGACCGCTTCATCGAGTTCTGGAATTTGGTCTTTATGCAGTTCGAGAAGGGTCCCGGCGGCTCGATGGTCGACCTGCCCAAGCAGAATATCGACACCGGTGCGGGCTTCGAGAGGGTGCTCTCAATCCTGAACGGCGTCGAGTCGGTGTTCGCCACCGACCTGTTCACACCGCTGCTGGCGACCGCCTCGCGCGCCCTCAACGCCACGTACGGGCGTGACGATGAGGTCGACGTCGCGATCCGACGCATCGCCGAGCACGGCCGTGCGATGACCATGCTGGTGTCTGACGGCGTGCTGCCCTCCAATGAGGGCCGCGGCTACGTCTTGCGGCGCATCATTCGCCGAGCGATCCTGGCGGCGCGCCGTTCAGGCTCGGACGCCGCACTCACGGCCGCGCTGGTGGACGCCACCATCGAGAAGATGGGCGAGGCCTACCCAGTGCTGGTCAAGGACCGTGATCTGATCGTTTCCATCCTGGAGCGTGAGGAGGCCGGATTCGCTCGCACCCTGCGCACGGGCATGTCCCTGCTCGAAGAGGCTCGTGCAGATGTGGCGGCGTCGGGTGCCACGGTCTTTCCTGGGGACGTGGCCTTTCGATTGCACGACACCCATGGGTTCCCCATCGAACTCACCAGCGAGATCGTGGGCGAGTCGGGACTCGAGGTCGATCGCGCGGCGTTCGACGCGGCGATGACCGAGCAGCGCGAGCGCGCACGAGCCTCGTCCAAGGCCCTCAATCTGGCTGATGACGCTCAATATCGCGAGTTGATCGAGCGCCACGGCACGACGGAGTTCGTGGGTCGCGACGTCAATCGCTACAGCCTCGAGACCACCGTGCTGGCCATTTTGGTGGGCGAGGACGGCACTAGTGAGTTGTTCCTCGAGGCCACGCCCTTCTACGCCGAATCGGGCGGCCAGGTGGGCGACGTGGGAACCTTCGTCAGTGAATCCGGCCGTTTCGAGGTCCTCGACACGCAGAATGTGGCGGGGGGTCTGTTCGCCCACCGTGGTCGCCTCACTGGCGAGATCCTGCCCGGTCAGGTCGGCGTGGCGACGATCGATCCCGTGCGCCGTGAGGCGACCCGTCGCAATCACACGGCGACGCACTTGCTGCACTCGGGACTGCGCAGCGTCCTGGGCGACCACGTGCGTCAACAGGGCTCCTACGTAGGGCCCGATCGGCTTCGCTTCGACTTCGCTCACGGGTCCGGCGTGCGACCCCAAGAGCTCGGTGAGATCCTCACCCTGGTGAACTCCGACGTCGTCGCCAATGAGTCCGTGGAGACGATACAGACGTCCAAGAGCGACGCCGAGAAGATGGGCGCGATCGCCTTCTTCGGCGACAAGTACGGCGATCAGGTGCGCGTGGTGCGAGCGGGACGCCATAGCTTGGAGTTTTGTGGCGGCACCCACGTCGACCGATTGGGCGACATCGGCCAGATCCAGGTGGTGTCGGAAGCCTCCATTGGCTCCAACACCCGTCGCATCGAGGCGGTCAGTGCCATGGGCGCCTACCGACGCAGCGCCGAAATGGAGAATACGCTCTCAGCGGTCGCGACGATCCTCAAGACTTCGCTCGACGAGGTCGTGCCCTCACTCGAGCGCGTCTTCGATCGCCAGCGCGAGATGGAGAAGGAAGTCGCAGCGCTGCGACAGGCACAGTTGTCGCTCTTCGCGGAGCAACTACACGCCCACAGTGACGACCCCGTACTGGTCGCGCGAGTGGACGGCTACTCCGGGGAGCAGTTGCGCTCACTCGCCCAGGATCTGCAACGCCGCGGACGGCGCTGCGTCGTGCTCGCCGGCGTCAACGACGACAAGGTGTCGATCGTGGTGGCCAGTGACGAGAGTGTGGACGCGCAGGCCACGGTCAAGGAACTCGCTGCCCTAGTGGGAGGCGGAGGAGGCGGATCGGCGCGGCTCGCCCTTGCTGGCGGACGCGACGTCGAAGGTGTCGACCGCGTGCTCATCGCTGCGAAGGCCCTCTAGGTCCGCGTGGTTCGCATCCTGGGGATTGACCCTGGCACCAAGCGCTGCGGCGTGGCCATCACCGACTCGGCGGAGACCATGGCGTTTCCTCGCGAGGCCATTGCCTACGACGATCACTTCGTCACCAACGTGGACCGCCTCGCACGTGACGAGGGTGTCGACCTCGTCGTGATCGGTCGTCCCGTGTCGCTGGCCGGCAACGAGACGTCGAGCACGGCATTCGCCGATGAACTCTTTCGACAACTGAGTGAGGGTCTCGAGGTGGCGATCGTGCAGCACGACGAGCGCCTCACGACCACCGCGGCCCAGCGCTCGCTCTCCAGCGCTGGCGTGAAGACCAGGGACCACCGCGACCGGATCGACTCGGCAGCGGCCGTGGTGATGTTGCAGCACTACGCGGACGTGCGCAATGCTCGCTAGCCCCCTTCGCCGGGTCCTCGCGGCAGTGGGCGCCGTCGTGGTAGTCGCCATCGTCTGGTTCGCACTGCAGTACTTCCCGATCGGCGGTTCGGGTCGTGAGGTACTGATCACCGTGCATCAGGGCGACAACATGTCAGTCATCGCGGGCGAATTGCACCAGGCCGGTGTTCTCGCCTCACCCTTCGCGTTCCGCATCGATAGTTTTCTCGAGGGCTCGCCCCTGGTGCACGCCGGTGACTACCAGTTGCCCCAGGGTGCGAGCTACTCGTCAATCCGCTCCATTCTCAGTGGCGGACCCAACGTGCCCCAAGTCGACGTCGTGCCCGGTCTCACGATCAAGGAGATCGCCGGCGACGTCGCCAACAGCGTCGGCAATACCTTCGCCTCGACGTTCCTCGCCGACGCGACGCAGGCGGCCACCACCAGCGCGTATCACCCTGACGGCAATCTCGACGGCCTCATCGGACCAGGCCTCTACCTCATCACGCCGGGAGAGACGCCGGCGCAACTGCTCGCCGCCATGCAAGCGGGATTCGCCGCCGAAGCCACCGCTGCGGGTCTCACCCCCACGACCACCGCCGAGGGCCTCGACGCCTATCAGTTGCTCATCTCCGCCTCGATCGTCGAGAAGGAGGGTTACTACGTCAAGAACATGCCCGACGTGGCCCGGGTGATCTTCAATCGACTGGCGCGCAATATGCCCCTGCAGATGGACTCGACCGTGCTCTACGCCCTCGGATTGGATGGTGGCACTGTCACTCCCGCCATGCTGCAAACCCACACTCCCTACAACACCTACCTGAACGTGGGCTTGACACCGACACCCATCTGCGTCGTCTCGCCCCAGGCCCTGGCCGCGGTACTTAATCCCCCCGCGGGCACGTGGTTGTACTTTGTGTTGGTGGACAAGAGCGGCGACATGGCGTTCTCTACGACGTACGCCCAGCAGTTGGCGCAAGAAGCCATCGCGGCTAAGGCCGGGGTGTGATGGACTGGCGACTGGGCGTGGCTGGATCACCCATCGCCCACTCACTGTCGCCCGTGTTGCACGAGGCGGGACTGACCCTCGCTGGTCTGCGCGGATCGTCCCAGCGATTCGAGATCGCTGAGTCCGAGTCTGGTACGTTGCGCGACTTGATGGGCACGACCGTCGACGCCCTCTCAGTCACGATGCCACTCAAGTCCGCGGCGGCACAGCTTTGCGATCAACTCGACGAACGCGCCACGTCGCTCGGCGTGGTCAATTCGCTACTGTGGCGCGACGGTCAACTACTGGGCGCCGCCACTGACGGTCCGGGTTTCATCGACTCCCTGCGCGGGGTGTTCGACGTCGGGGTGGAGAACATGCACGTCGTGGTCATCGGCGCGGGCGGGGCGGCACGCGCCATCGTGGATTCACTGGTGGACGAAGGTGCTCACTCGGTCAGCGTGCACGGACGCAGTCCAGCCAACGTCGAACGTCTCGTCGCACGTCACCCCAACGTGGTGGACCACACCCTGCTATATCGCCCCGTCGACTTGATTGTCAACACGACTCCGGTGCCCGGTCGAGCCGACGCCGCGGCCGTCATGCAGGGTGTGACGCGCGACACGATCGCCGTGGACGTCACGTACGACCCGCGCACGTCGGCCTGGCTGGCCCTGCACGCGAACCTCGGTTGCCCCCACGCCAACGGCCTGGCGATGCTGGCCTACACGGTCGCTCGCCAGATGAACTGGTGGTGGCAGACCGAACTCGACGGCGCACAACTACTCAAGGCACTCTCGTGACGAGCACCCTCGACGCTCGGGCCATCTCACGCAAGCGGCCGAGCAACCACGTCGACTACGGGCTTGCGCTGGCGTTGGTAGTGCTTGGTTTCTTCGGGGCCTTCATGTCCTACAGCGCGACGCGGGTGGCCCTCGTCAATGCGGGTTACAACCCTCACTACTACCTCGAGCGTCAAGGGTTCTTCGTCTGCGTGGGCATCGTGGCCATGGCCATCGTCGCGCATATCGATTATCGGCGCTTGGAGATCCTAGCGACACCGCTGTATATCTGCTCGTTCTTCGCCCTGGCAGGAGTCTTCGTGATCGGCAAGAGCTCGCTCGGCGCGCAGCGTTGGTACAGCTTCGGCTTCATCCAGATCCAGCCCAGCGAATTCACCGTGCTCTTTATCATCTTGGCGGTAGCGACGTTCTGTCAACGGCGCTCCGAAGGACTTCGGATGTATGACGTGGTGCGCCTGCTCATCATGGCCAGCGCCCCGCTGATACTGATCGTGTTACAACCCGACCTGGGTACCTCGATCATCATTGTCTTGGTGGTGGCGGGGATGATGGTCGTTGCCGGTATTCCACCGAGATTCATGACGGTTCTGAGCGTCGTCGGCTCAGCGGCACTCGTGGCGGCAGTGTACCTCGACTTGTTGAAGAAGTACCAGGTGGACCGCTTCGTCTCGTTCCTCAATCAGAATTCGACGAATACTGCCATTGGTCCCCTGCTCTACGAGGTCCACAACGCCAAGAGTGCTATCGGAGCGGGCGGGCTTTGGGGTGCGGGCATCTTCAAGGGTCTCCAGACGGTCCTGGGCTTCGTCCCCGAGCAACGCACCGACTTCATCTTCACCGCAATCGGCGAGCAGTTGGGGTTCATCGGGGCCGCGGGAGTGATCTTGCTATTGGCCTTCATCGCGTGGCGCATGTGGGTCATCGGTCGCCACGCCAAGGACACGATGGGGCGACTACTGTGCATCGGCATCTTCATCTTCTTCTCCTTCAGTTGTTTTGAGAACATCGGGATGACGATGGGCATCATGCCCGTCACCGGGATCCCACTTCCACTGCTCAGCTATGGCGGTTCCGCGGCGCTAGTCTTCTTCACCGCGGGCGGTATCGTGCTGTCGGTATCGCGACGCCTGGGCAATTGACCATGAGTGACGAGACACCCACCCCCGCGCCGCCGGTCATCGCGTTTCGCGTGGTGCACGTCGAGGAGGTTCGCTACGACTACGCCACCTCCACTGCCGAAGTCGTGCTGCGCGAGGCGGAGGGCGCGAACCGTCAGTTGACGCTACCGGTGGCTCTGGGCGACGCCACGGCCATCCATCACGCGTGGCGCCGCGTCGAGGGACGACGTCCAAGCACCATCGAACTGGTGACGCTGATCCTCCAGGAGATGCACGCTGACGTCATCGCCACGCGCATCGTTCGCCAAGAGGGAGGCGTCTACTACGCCGAACTCGATCTCATGACGTCCAAGGGCCGACGCGTGTTCGACTGTCGCCCCAGCGACGCGATGGGTATTTCACTGCGGCAGGGTTATCCCGCACCGCTGCTCGTCGCCCATGAGTTACTGGCCTAGTTAATCGAACGAGACGGCGACAACCTCGCCGCCGCGTTTCTCCTCGTTGTTTTCATGACTGATCCGCAGGAGCAGGGCGACGATGAGATAGTTGGCGAAGAGTGAACTACCGCCGTAGGCCATGAAGGGCAACGTGATACCGGTGAAGGGCACGATGCGCAGCACTCCGGCCATGATGAAGAAGGCCTGCAGACCGATCGTCGCCGTCAGACCCGTCGCCGTCAGACGGACGAAGTCTGAATGTGAGCGTTGGGCAATACGAAAGCCCTCGCCGACGAAGACCGCGAAGAGGCTCAGAATCAAGATGATGCCGACGAATCCCAACTCCTCACCCAAGGCTGCGAAGATCATGTCCGAGGTGATCTGAGAGATGTTGCCCGACTGGCCAAGACCGAGTCCGGTGCCGGCGACGCCCCCCGCGGCGAGGGAGAACCAACCGAGCGCCAACTGACTCGAGTGATAGAAGTTGGCGGCCGACCATGGGTCAAGCCAGTAATTGACTCGCTGTTGGACCTGGTGGAACATCTTGTCGGCCAACAACGCGCCACCGACGAACAACACGAGGCCCAATGCGACGTAACTCTTCAGGCCGGTCGTCACCCACAGCAGCGCGAAGAACAACGCGAAGAGCAGCATGGCGAATCCGATATCGTTCTCGCCCCCCAGGATCAACAGAGCGACACCCCAGGCGACGAGGATGGGCACGAGAACCTTGGGCGGGATGATTAGGCGACCGGCGAAACGCTGGGTGGGAGTCGAGAGCAGGTCACGATTCGCGGCGAAGTAGGACGCGAAGAAGAAGACTAGAAGGACCTTGGCGAGCTCGATGGGCTGGAAGGAGAGGGGGCCAATCGCCACCCATAAGCGCGCACCATTGATGTTCTCGCCAAAGTGAGGAGTGAGGGGCAGGAGCATCAGGATGATCGCGGCGGTGAGCGTCAGGTACCGGTAGCGGTCGAGGTCGCGGATTGATTTGACGAACTTGAGGGTCAGCACGACGATCACTCCGCTGACGATGAACCAGAAGGCCTGGTACCCCGCGCGAGCCGGATTCCACCGGGCGATCTCGACGTAGCCAATGCCGTTCAGCAGCGTGGCGATCGGCAATAGGACTTGGGAAGCCTGCGGCGCGTAGCGGCGAATGGCGAAGTGCATGACCAGTGAGACGACGATGAGCACGCCGAGGAAAGCCTCCAGACGCGCCGGCAGATGACCCTTGGTCGCCAGGAACATCAAGATGTAAAAGCCGGTGACGATGGCCCACGCCAGCACCATCAAACCCAACTCCGTGGAACGAGAACGTGACACTTTGGTGAGCGCCGGCCTCGAGACGGTCGCTACCTCGCTACGTGCATGTCTCGCCACGTTGACACAGTAGTCGTAGCATTGAAGTAATCGTTGCTCTCTCGTAGAAAGTGTTCGCTCTCGTGGCCTTTGATATCCAGTCGTTCGGACCCGAGCGATTCTCGAGTCGCGAGTTGTCACGGCTGGAGTTCGGATCGCGATTGCTCGATTTGGCCGACGACAAGAGTTTGCCCATTCTCGAGCGATGTAAATTTATCGCCATCTTCGCCGACATGATCGACGAGTTCTTCCAAGTGCGCGTCGTGAGTCTGGAGGACAAGGTGGCGGCGGGGGTGCAGACACCTTCGGTGGATGGCGTGCGTCCTCGTCAACAACTCGCTGACATCCGCGAGCGGGTGCTGGCACTCGTCGAGCGACAGGACCGGTTGGTCCTCGACGTGTTGCTACCCGAGCTGGCGCACGACGGCATCGCCGTGGTGCGCTACTCCGACGTCGACGACGTCCAACGCGAGGAACTCATCGCCTATTTCGAACAGCACGTCTATCCCGTGCTGACGCCACTCGCGGTGGACCCGGGACACCCGTTCCCCATGATCTCTAATCTGTCGCTCAACATTGCCGTGACGGTCACTGATGAACACACCGGCGAGGAGCGCAACGCCCGCATCAAGGTGCCCAGTTCTCTGCCGCGATTCATGAAGGTGGGCGAGAGTCGCTGGGTGATGCTCGAGGATCTCATCATGTCGAACTTGCAGCACTTGTTCCCCGGGATGAACGTCGGACGCGCGGACCTGTTCCGGGTCACGCGTAACGCCGACCTTTCCCTGGAAGAGGATGAGGCCGACGACCTCTTGGTTGCCCTCGAGGTCGAACTCCGTCGCCGCCGTTTCGGTGAGGCGCTGCGCGTGGAGATCCAAAGTGGCATGTCACCGGATTTCTTGGAACTACTGGTCTCCCAACTCGATCTCGACCGCTCCAACGTGTACATCACCGACGCGCCGTTGGGCTTGCACGATTTCTGGAGCCTCTACGCCATTGACCGTCCGGAGTTGAAGGGGGAGGGCTGGTCTCCGCTCACCCCTCGGCGCCTGCTCGACGGCGATCACGTCGGTGACGTGTTCGCCGCGGTACGCGAAGGCGACATCTTGTTGCACCACCCCTACGAATCCTTCAGCGACTCCGTGGAGATCTTCATCGATCAGGCCGCGCGCGACCCCGACGTCGTCGCCATCAAGCAGACGCTGTACCGCACGTCGGGCGATTCGCCGATCGTCGCCTCGCTGATCCACGCGGCCGAACAGGGCAAGCAGGTGGTCGCCCTGGTGGAACTGAAGGCCCGTTTCGACGAGGCGGCGAACATCGAATGGGCCAAGGCGCTCGAAGATTCCGGGGTGCACGTGGTCTACGGCATCGTGGGTCTGAAGACCCACTGCAAGACGGCTTTGGTGGTTCGCAACGAGGGCGAGGCCACCACCCGCTACGTGCACATCGCCTCGGGCAACTACAACTCCAAGACGGCGCGTAACTACGAGGACTTCGGACTACTGACCAGTGATCCGGCGATCACCCGCGACGTGGGCGAGTTGTTCAACTTCCTCACCGGCTTCTCCAAGAACGGCAATTACGAGAAGATCGTCGTGAGCCCGTTTTTCGTACGCGAACGCATGGTGGAATTGATCGCCCTCCAACGTGATCGCGGTGTCGAGGGACAGATCCTGATGAAGACGAATGGGCTGACCGATCCAACGGTGATTGATGCTCTCTACGAGGCATCGAGCGCTGGCGTGGAGATTCGTCTCGAAGTTCGCACCCTGTGCTGCCTACGCCCGGGTGTCGCGGGACTCTCCGAGAACATCACGGTACACAGCTTGGTGGGGGAGTTCCTCGAACATTCACGTCTTTTCATCTTCGGTCGTCCCGGTGAAGAGAGTTTTTCAATTTACATGGGATCAGCCGACATGATGGAACGCAACCTCGACCGTCGTGTCGAAGTGCTCGTACCCATCGAGGCGACGTCACTGCAGAACGACGTCCTTGAAGCCTTCGACGTGACCTGGCGCGACGACTGTTTCACGTGGGTTCTGGGCACCGATCGACGCTGGCGTCGACTCCAATCGGTGAACGAGTTCTCGGCGCAGTCCGAGTTCAAGCGTCGGGCAACGCAGCGTTCCCGTTCGCTTTCGCTTCGTTCTTGAGCGGATGGCGCCGGAACTGCAGGCTGGCGTAGGACGCGCCTCCGATGGGGATGGGGATCCAGAAGTTCACCAGGCGGTAGGCCAAGACCGCGAGGATCGCCTGGCTATGGGGTACGCCGAAGCCCACCAGGGTTGGGATGAGGACACCCTCGACCACGCCCAGTCCACCGGGGGTGACCGGTATGGCTGCGAGCACGTTAGCCAGTCCATAGGCCACCAGCAGGTCGATGGGCGAGATCACGGTACCGAACGACCAGATGAAGACCCACAAACAGGCGGCGTCCAGTAGCCAGTTGAGACTGGCCCAAGTGAACGCGGTCCACAGCGTGCGGCGCGACTTGATCAGTAGATTGATCCGGCCGGCCACCTTGACGAGTAGCTCGGAGATCTTGTCGGGGTTGAGCGCGGGGATGTGGCGTGCCATCACTCGTAGCCAGGAATCAGCGCGCTTCTGGCCACGAGTGATCAAGAACACCGTGCCGAAGAACGCCATCAGTAAGAAGACGCCGGCCAGTGCGGCGAAGCCGTAGGCCGGGTTGATGCCATTGAGGGGGATCGAGATAACCAAGGCGATCCAGAACAGAATGTTGAGCACTACCGCCGAACCCGCACCTTGGGCAGCTAAGCCAAAGGCGCTGGTGTCCTTGGGCACGTCGAGTTCACTGAAGATCCGATACGCGAGAGCTCCCGAGGGAGCCGCGCCACCGGGCACGACGTGGCCGATGGCCAAGCCCGCCAAGTTGACCCGCAAGATGTTGAACCGGCTCGGTGCGTAGGGGTAGAGAACGGCGCGAGTCAACTCGACGTAAGCGTAGATAGCCGCCATCTCGAGGCCGACAGCGAGCGCGACCAGAAGCGGGTTGAGATGGGCCAACAGGGGCAGCGAGTGCCGCGCGGAGGCGAATTGTGGCAGCACGAGATACTCGAAGACGAACACCAGGCAACCGACGCTGAGAATGATGCGAATCTCACGCGGAAGGGCGAATCGCCTCTTAGTGGTATCGGTCATAAGAATCTCTCAACGAGTAGTAAAAATAGGCCCCACGCACGCGGCACTGACTCGTGTCAGTCTACGTCACCTCACTAGAATTCGGTGATGCGTCTACTCGTTGTACTTCCCACGTATAACGAGGTCATGAACGTCGAATCCATGTTGCGCGCATTGCGCGCCATCGTTCCCGAAGCGCACGTGCTGGTAGTGGACGACGCCAGCCCCGACGGTACTGCCCAGAAGGTGCAGGCCTTGAGTCACGAGTTAGAACAAATCTCCTTACTGCGCCGTGAGGGTAAGAACGGTCTGGGCGGAGCGTATCGTGCGGGCTTCTCCTGGGGCCTCGAGTATGGCTATGACACCTTCGTGGAGATCGACTGCGACTTCTCCCACGATCCTGCGGCGTTGCCCTCCCTGCTGGCGGCGGTCGAGCACCACGAGGTGGTCATTGGTTCGCGTTACGTACCGGGTGGACGGATCCCGCGATGGAAGCTCTCGCGGCGGCTGTTGTCGCGCGGCGGCAACCAGTACGCCTCGCTGATGCTCGGTCTTCGCGTGGCCGATTCGACCGCCGGGTACCGCGTCTACTCAGAGTCCGCGTTGCGCAAGATCAACTTCGAGTCGGTCAAGGCCGACGGGTACGGCTTCCAGATCGAAATGACGTATCGTGCGCGTCGCGGGGGGGCGAGCATCTGCGAGGTGCCCATCTCCTTCAGTGACCGCAAGTTGGGTGACTCCAAGATGAGTTCGTCCATCGTCTACGAGGCGCTGTGGCTGGTCACCAAGTGGGCCGTCCAACGGCCCTTCGCACGTTCGCTAGATCCGGTCGAGCAACACTGAGCTGAGGACGCTGGCGAGTTTGTCGCGGGTCTCCTCGCGTTCGGCGATGGGGTCGGACTCCGAGACGATCCCCGCGCCAGCCCACGCTTCGAAATCCGCGTCCCGCACGAGGACACCACGGATACCGATCCAGAATTCGCCGTCGCCCTTCTCGTCAATCCAGCCCACGGGACCGGCGTAGTGGCCCCGGTCGAAGGGCTCGAGACGTTGGAGCAACTCGTAAGCCGCCACGCGCGGTAGTCCACCCACGGCTGCTGTCGGGTGCAACAGTTCCAGTAGCGCGAGCGCGTCAGGAGCGCGCGTCGGCTCGGAGTGCTGTCCGTGGATCCAGGTCCCGAGGTGGGCGACGGTTCGTAGCGTCACGATCGAGGGTGTGGCGTCGGCGGTGATGTCCTCGTAGTAGCGCCCCAGCGTGGTCACGACGTCATCGACCAAGATTCCGTGCTCGTGCAGATTCTTGGCGCTCCCGAGCAGCCACGCGTGGTAATCCTCGGGATCGACGTCGCTCGGGATGGCGATGGTTCCCGCGAGGGGATGACACGTGACGTCGCCCCCCTGGCGGCGCACGAGCAATTCGGGGCTGGCGCCGACGTAGCGTCGACCGTCAGTGGTGGGCAGCGCGTAGATCGTGCACGAGGGTTCACGCACCCGAAGACGTTGGGCCACGGCACCACAGTCGATGGCGTGTTCGACCGTTCCGACGATGGCGCGTGCCAAGACGACCTTATCGATCTCCTTGCGACGCAGGAGTTCTACCGCGTTGGCCACGTGGTGCGCGTACTCCTCGGGTGACGGTCGATAGGTGAGGCTGCGGGTCATCTGTGCTTCCTGCACCGCCGGAGGCTCGTCATCAATCAAGTGACGCCACGCGGTGTCATCAGAGGTAGTGACCCACGTGCCCAAGGCGCTCTGGGTGATGACGACGCGCGGCACCTCGAGACGACTGGGAGCGTCGCGGTTGAACGGGAGCGTCCCCATCGCCACGACCCCTGAGCCCGAGGGGCCCTCGTCGCCGTCCACGCTAAGTCGGCCGAGCTCGCGACGCACCGACTCGGTGTCGCTCAATCCGTGGGGGAGGTCCAACGTGAGGGCCGCGCCACCGAATCCCACGCGCAACACGTCGGGCGAATCAAGCAACCAACCCGAACGGGCACCCAGGGTGCGCAGTTGTGAAGGAACCAGAGGAGGAATTGCTCGGCGTTGGAACATCAGACGCTCCTGGTCGCGATGAATTGTTGGCTGAGTCCGCCCATCACCCGTCGATGGTTGACGGCGCTGAAACCTGAGTCGTTGAGCATCGCGACGATCTGTTCGCTGCGAGGAAGATAGGCAGTCGAACGAGGAAGGTAGTGATACGCCGCGCGGTCCGAGACCAGTGAACCAATGAAGGGCACGACGTGGCGAAACCAGATGCGAAAGCCCGCGCGCAACAGTCCCTTCTCGGGTTCAGCCACCTCGAGTAATGACAGGCGACCACCGGGTCGTACCACGCGCGCCATCTCGTCGAACGTGGCGGCCAGATCGGTGAAATTACGCAGTGCGTAGCCGCAGGTGAGTCCATCGAAGCCTGCCGTGCGAAAGGGCATCGCCGACGCGTCGGCTTGGACGCGTCGTTGCATCGCACGTCCGGCGTGCAGCATGCCATAACTGAGATCAGTCGCTACCGCGCGTTGGGATTGGCGTTCGAGTTCACGAGTGAAGTCGCCGGTGCCGGCCGCGACGTCGAGCACCAGACTGTTGGCGGGGAGACGAAGATCGCTCACCGCACGACGACGCCAGCGCGAGTCCAGACCGAGGGTCATCAACCTGTTGACCATCTCATAACGACCGGCAATGGCGTCGAACATCGTGCGGACCGCACGGGTCTTCTCGTCGCCCGTGGGCAGGGGGGTGTTGTTCACGCCGGGTACCACCGGTACAGCACCTGGGCGATACAAGCGGGCTTGTCGGCGTCGCGTAGCTCCATCGTGACATCGAGGATGAGTTGCCATCCTTCGCCCGCCGGTGTCACGCTGGCGATGACGGCACCCAGTCGAACGTCGCGGCCTTCGAGAACGGGGGTGATGAAGCGGACGCGATTGAGCCCGTAGTTGATACGCGTGCCAGGCTCGTCGACGACGAGCACGTCATTCAGCAGCGCCGGAATCATCGACACGATCAAGTAGCCGTGGGCAATGGTGTGTGCGAATGGTCCAGACGCCGCACGCTCTTTGTCAACGTGGATCCACTGGTGGTCCCCGGTAGCGTCGGCGAACGTCGATATCATCTGTTGAGTGACCGTCACGTACGGCGAATACCCCAAGTGATCGCCCACGAGTGACGCGGCGTCATTGATTGAGTGAATTCTTCGTGACAAGGCGACCTCCCACGCAACTCTACCGGTCGAGGACCTGGCAATCGTCCACGTCGGTGGGCCTAAACTCCCAAGAATGACCGATCACGCCACCGAGGAACACCACCGGCAGATCTCCGATGGATGGATTCGAGCCGGCATCTTTGGTATCAGTGACGGATTGGTCACGAACACCTCGGTGCTCCTCGGAATCGCCGGCGCGTCGTCGGGTCATAGTTTCGTGCGACTGGCTGGAGTGGCTGCACTGATCGCCGGTGGATTCTCCATGGCGACCGGTGAATACTTGTCCATGCGTGCGACCAAGGAACTCCTCGAGTACGAGATCAATGTCGAGCGCAAGTCAATCGCCGATGATCCCGAAGAGGAGCGCCACGAACTGCGCGACATGTTCATCGAGCGCGGCATCGATGAAGAATTGGCCGAGCGCCTGTCGGTGGACCTGATGCGCGACCCCGAGCTGGCGTTGCAGACCCACGTACGTGAAGAACTCGGAGTCGACCCCTCGGCGACCGGTTCGCCTTGGGCCGCGTCGACGTCGTCGCTGGTGACCTTTTCACTCGGGGCCTTCATCCCGCTCCTACCGTGGCTTTGGTCCTCGACGGGCAACCAGATCTGGTGGTCGGTGGGTTTCGCCGCCGTCGGTTCGGCGGGCGTGGGCGGGGCGATCGGTATCTTCACGCGGCGCGGGACCTTTCGGTGGGCTCTTCGCCAAGTGGTCGTCACCGGACTAGCGGCCGGGGTGACCTTCGGTGTCGGACGACTCATCGGCCACTAAGCGCGGGTGAAGCGAAGCAACTGGTCCTCTCGCTCCAACTCGAATCCGAAGTTCCGGTAGAGCCGTTGGGCGACGTCATTGTCGGCGTCCACGAACAAGATCGCGCGATGCACACCGCGTTGGCGCAGTGACCGCAGACCCTGCGACAACATCACACGTCCCAGTGCGTGGCCCTGAAACTGCGGATCGACGGAGATCACGTAGATCTCACCGAAGCGGTCGGGGTGCAGTTCGTGCACTTTGGTCCAGCATGAGGCGGCGATGCGACCATCGCTCTCGAGGATCAAGAATCCCGAGGGGTCGAACCATGGCTCGTGGATCCGCGCCTCGAGGTCATCGAGCAACCACGCACCTTGTTCAGGGTGGTCGGCGAACGCCGCGTTGTTCTGGTCCAACCACGCGCTCTCGTCAAAGCCCGCCACGAACGTGCGCAAGACGAAACCCTCGGGTACGGGCACCTCGGGGACGGGCAGATTGATGCGCAGCAACTGCAGGGTGCGCACGACGTTCTCCTGGGCACCGTCACTGTCGCGGGTCCACCAGTCGACGACGTCGTGCAGTTCGAGCACGAGATGCAGCAGCGTCTCGTCGAAGCCGCCGCCGCACATCTCCAAGGTGGCATGTTGCTGGCCCTGGACCAGGGCGTATTGCACGATGTGGTTGTCCTCGTGCAATAGCCAGTGTTCACCGCGCCAGCCGTGGACTACGGTGCGTCGGCGGGTCTCGTCCAGCGCTTCACGCCCGAGCAACGTCTCAGTGCGATTGATCAGATTGAGGACCTCGAGCCGTTCAGCGGCGCTCAGCGTCGCCGTCGTTTGCCACGAAACGTCCATGTTCGAAGGTTAGTGTTCGACGCGCTAGAAGCGACGGGCGGCGCGATTCAGACGACGCAGGAGGGCGCCGATCGTCCGTTCGGCCGCCACTAGCTCGCTGTAGACGTCTGAGTCCATGTGGGGCCCATCACTCTCAACTAAGGCAGTGATCCGTGCCGCGAGCTCGCCCAACGTCGAGGTGATGGTGTTGAGTTCAGTCTGAGTTGACAATGGCGTCACACCTTCCAGCGGCGCGAACGGCCCCGTGGACGAATACCCTAATAGTCCATGACTCCACCACCCATCGTGGCCCCCCCTACCGAACCAGTCCAGTGGTCTCTGCTGGCGGCTCGCGGCGACGACGCCCGCACCTTCTTGCAGGGCCAGTTGTCGTGTGACGTGCTATCCCTGTCGGCCGGTCAGTCGAGTGAGGGACTTCTCTTGACACCCGGGGGCGAGGTGATCACCTCGGTGGCGTGCCACTTCCACCCCGAGGGCGTAGACCTCGTGGTGCGTGCGGAGCTGGCGGCCGCGACCACTTCGGCCCTGCGGCGCTTCTTGATGCGCACGAAATGCGATTTCCTCGACGGTGGCGCCTCGAAGGGTGCCTACGCGACGGTCGGCGAGCAAGTGGAGCGCGGCGAGCCCGGACCGAATGAATTCGCCCTCGGTATAGCCGCCCATTCGTTCGGCCAGTTGTTTGTCGAACGGCACGTGTCTTTCACCAAGGGTTGCTACACCGGTCAAGAGTTGATTGGTCGACTGGACGCGCGAGGCGGGCACGTGCCGTTCCACCTCGCACGAGTGATTGGCGACGATCTCGAGACCATGGTGTCAGTAGTGGCGGGCGCAGGTCCCACCGGTAATCGCGCACTGCAGGGTCTCACCACGGTGGTGGGCGACACTGGCTTCTCGGCGCTCGCCCTGGTGCATCGAACGCTGTTGGGCGACGAGTCAAGCGCGCTGATAGAAGGCGTGCAGATCGAGTTACTCCACGGCGACTCACGCAGCGCCCGTTAGCCTGGCCAACAGGAGGTCCGAATGCTGCTCGACGCCGATGGGCTCTTCATCAAAGTCTCGGGGCTCACGTCGGAAGCGGACACGCTCTTCGCCGTCGCCCTGGGGGCGAACGCCGTTGGCTTCGATTTTGGACCGACGCCACGCCAGATCTCTACGTCACTGGCTCACGACATCGTTCGTCGGCTCCCGACCGGGGTGGCGTCGATCGGAGTTTTTCGCAGCGAGATGCCTGAACGCATCGTGGAGATCACCAACACCTTGGGCCTCAGTGCGGTACAGATCGAGGGGGCGATGTCCAAGGCATCACTTCGTTACGTCGCCGAGCGCGTGCACACCGTCATCCGCGCGGTCGCGGCCCCGAGTGAGGCGTACGAGTACGAAGCGGATCGGGGCGTGGACTACCTCTTGCTACCCGAATCCGATACCTACGAGGACATGATGGCGAGTCTGGGGGTCTACGACGATTCCTTGTTGCTCCGCCCGGTCATCGCGTCGGGCCTCGACGAGTCGAGCGTCATCGGATTGGTCCAGAACTACGACGTGTGGGGCGTGGATGCGTCCAGTGGCATCGAGAGTGAACCCGGCGTGAAGGACCCCGTCAAGATGGGGGAGTACATCGCCAACGCCCGGTGGGCCTATGAACACGCGACAGTCGCACGACGTACCTGGCCCACTGAGGACCAGCCGGCTGAGACGGCAGACTAGGGCTGGAAGCGACGCAGCACGACGCTGCCATTGTGACCGCCGAAACCAAAGGAGTTCGACAAGATCACATCGAGGTCCGCGGGTCGCGGCTCACCCAAGACGACGTCGAGGCCAATCTCGGGGTCCACCTCCGTCGTGCCCGCGGTCGGCGGAATCGACTGATTCAGCAGTGAAAGAACTGAGACAACACCCTCGAGGGCGCCCGCGGCGGCCAGTGAGTGCCCGAGGTGTCCCTTGACCGACGTGACGGGTGGGACGTTGTCGCTAAAGACGTGGCGCATCGCCACGGATTCGGCGAGGTCATTGAGTGGCGTCGACGTGCCGTGAGCGTTGATATGCGACACCTGCGCGGCGGTGACGCCGGCGTCGGCCAGGGCGATCTCCATGCAACGAATAGCACCCGATCCGAGGGGATCCGGTGCCGTGATGTGGTACGAATCAGCCGTCGAGGCCGCGCCGATGACTTCGGCGAGGATGGTCGCACCGCGAGCCAGGGCGTGCTCCCATTCCTCGAGGATCAACACTCCCGCGCCTTCGCCCATGACGAAACCGTCGCGGTCGACGTCGAAGGGCCGCGAGAACTCGGTGTTCGACAAGGCAGTCATGTTGCGAAAGCCCGATTCGGCGATCTGGACCATCACTGCTTCGGCGCCACCAGCAACTGCCACCGTCGATCGTCCCGACGCGACGAATCGTGCGGCGTTGCCAATGGCGTGGGTGCCCGCGGCGCAGGCGGTCGTCACCGTCTCACAGGGTCCACCCAGACCGAACCGCATCGACACCGCGGCTGAGGCCGCGTTGGGCATCATCATCGGCACCATGAAGGGAGACACTCGTGAGGGGCCCTTGTCGTTCAAGATGCGCACCTGTTCGAGCACCGTCTGTAGTCCACCGATGCCCGTAGTGACGACGCACGCCGCATCGAGCAAGGGACCCTCGAGTCCGCTCTGGCGCCACGCTTCATCAGCTGCCATCAGACCATAGAGACTGAACGGGTCGAGACGGCGAAGCTCCTTGGGCCCGCCGATGTGTTCGGCGCTAAAGGGGGCGAGGCGCTTGGATTCCGGGGCAGTGTCCTTTTGGAGGGCTTGCCACAATGCGTCGACCCCGACGCCGGCACATGACAAAGCACCCAGTCCGACGACTGCGACCCGACGACCTTGCAGTGGTCCCGACGACGTGACCGCGACTTGCACTACAGCTTGGCGTAGATGAGTTCGAACGCCTCGCCGACGGTCGTGATGTCCTTGAGCTCGTCCTCGGCGACTTCGATGTCGAATGTCTCCTCGAGCGCCATGACCAACTCGACGAGGTCGAGACTGTCGGCCCCCAGGTCATCGGCGAACGAGGCCTCGAGGGTGACCTGCGAGGGCTCGACGGCCAACACTTCTACGGCGTTCTCTGTGAATTTGGTGAGCGCTTCGCTACGTTCCATGGTTCTACCCCTTTGTATGTCTCGGACAATGCTACTAAAAACTCAAGTGATATCGACGTTTAGAGACCCATCGCGAGACCGCCGTCGACCGCGATGACCTGTCCGGTGAGATAGCCGGCGGAGTTACTGGCAAGGAACCCGACAACTCCAGCGATATCGGAGGTGGTGCCCATGTGACCCATGGGGATCAACGCGGTCATCTCGTCGCTGGTCGATCCGAGCGCGGTGGTCATCTCGGTGTCGATGAACCCCGGCGCGATGACGTTAACGGTGATGCCGCGCGAGGCCACTTCGCGAGCCAGCGAGCGAGCGAGACCCACCATGCCGGCCTTCGCCGCCGCGTAGTTGGCCTGTCCGGGCACGCCGTAGAACGGACTCACCGATCCCATGAAGATGATGCGACCCGAGCGCGCGCGGATCATCGAGGACAACACCGCGCGTGCGCTGTAGAAGGCACCATCAAGGTTCGTGGACAGTACGTCGCGCCACTGTTCGTCGCTCATCCTCATGGCGAGCCCGTCACGGGTGATACCGGCGTTGGCGATGAGCACGTCTACGGGACCGTACGCGGCGATCGCAGACTTCACCGCCGCGTTCACCGATTCCGACGACGACACGTCGACGGCGAGAGACAATGCACTGCCCTCAGGAGCGTCGCCCGAGCGCGACATCGCGACCACGGTGTCGCCTAAGGCGATGAAATATTCGGCGACGGCGGCGCCGATGCCGCGACTAGCACCGGTGACGAGAACGTGGCGGGTCATATGGTCATCTCCTGAATCTCAAGGGGCGTGGCGGGCGATACCTGGCGCTCGAACTCTCGGATCCGTTTGGTGAGTCCCGTGAGGACACCGGCAGGTGGCATCTCGACGCTGGCGGTGACCGACGACGGTAGCGTCAGCGTGGCGTCGAGGAATTGGACGGGTGAGGTGAGCTGGCGTGAGAGGAGGTCCTGCCACTCCGCGGCCCGCGAGTGGGCCAGTCCGTCGACGTTGGCGATCACGACATGGTCGGTCTCACCCCAGCTGACCGAGGACAGCGCCTCGTCGAGCGCCAATTGTGCACCCGCCATCAACGGGGAGTGGAACGCGCCGCCCACGGCGAGGGGGGTGGCGCGGCGCCAGCCCAGTTCACGGTGGTTCGCGAGGACGTAGTCCACGCCACCGCGGGTGCCACTGAGGACGATCTGGGCCGTACCGTTGATGTTGGCCACCCAGGCATCATCGAGCCCGTAGAGATTGGCTCGCGCTTCCTCGTCGCCGCCCATCACCGCAACCATGGTGCCTTCGATCTCCTCGGCCGCCGCCGCCATGGCCGCGCCGCGCACCGCGATGAGTCGTGCGCCACTTTCCACGCTCAAGAGTCCCGCAGCGACCAGTGCGGAGAACTCACCGAGGGAGTGACCAAGTAAGTAGCGAGGGCGCAGTCCGCGGTCGAGCAACTCGTGGTATCCCACCAGAGAGAGTGCGAACGTCGCAATCTGTGCCCGGTCCGTGCGAACGACGTCCTCGTCGCTGGCTTCGAGCAGCAGGTGCGCGACGTCGACGTCTGCCGCCTCAGAGATCTTGTCCACGAGGTACCAGTGAGCGGAGTCACGCCAGGTGACGCCGGCGCCGCCCGACAACGACCCTTGTCCCGGGAAGAGGGCGACGACGTCGTCACGGAGAGGGAGTGAATGTGTCATGTCGTCAAAAGTAACAGCGTGCCCGGGGCGGGACTCGAACCCGCACGCCCTCTCGAGCAAAGGATTTTGAGTCCTCCGCGTCTGCCATTCCGCCACCCGGGCTGCGGGTGAAACGCTAACACTATACGTAAGGTTGAGGAATGAGAGTTCGCCTCTGGCGTCACGAGATGCGACTGGCGTCGCCGATCACCGCGTCGGCCGAGGTACACGCGGCGCGGAGTCATCTGTTTTTGGAGGTCGAGATCGACGGCGTGCGTGGCCTCGGTGAGGTCTCCCCCCAACCGTCGGCGCTGCATGGTGACCCGGGCTTCGACGACGTGCTGCTCGAACTCGAACACTTCACGCTTCGACAGTTCGCCGAGGCCGCACAGCGTGAGGGTCGGGCGCCGACGTGGTCACGCGTCACGCACTTCGCCGGATCGCGTCCCGCGAGTTACCCGGCCAGTGCCCTGTTGGAGATGGCCTTGCTCGACGCGCACCTGCGAGGCCAGCGCACCACCATCGAGGACCACTGGCCCGCGCAGTTCGCCACACCTATCCAGTCCACGGTGTCACTGTTAGACGACCAGGCGTGGGAAGTGCACGACGGCGCGGCGCAGATCCGCGCCAAGGTCTCCACCTGCGTGGTCTCCGACGCCAAGTGGCGCCAACTCGCTGATTTGAGGCGTCCCGTGCTGCTGGACTTCAATTGCTCGGCCCGCGATCTGGACGAGGTGGTCACATTGACCCACGTGGCTGAGTCGTTCGTCGACGTGGTTGCCGTCGAGCAGCCCTTCGCCGCGGGCAACGTCGTGGAGCACGCGCGCCTCGCAGCGCTCTTGGACCCTCCGGTGAGCTTGGACGAGGGAGTGCGGCACCGGCGTGACCTCGATCAGATCGCTCGGTACGGAGCGGCCCGACTGGTTTGCGTGAAACCAGCCCGGGTGGGGGGTTACGCACAGGCCCGCACGATGATCGAGCGCGCTGCCACGTTGGGGCTCGGCGTCTACGTGGGTGGATTCTTCGAGTCCCCCCTCGGGCGACGGGCGAATCGAGCCCTGGCTCGCCACAGCGTGGAGCTGGCCAGCGACATCGGCGAGGTGGCCTTGGTCGCCCACGACGTGCTGGCGGTCGATCCATGGGGCTGTGGATTCCTCCCCGGCGCCTCGTTGGAGTCGCAGGAAACACTAGTGAATCGACAGTGGTGACTGGTTTTACACTCGTGACGTGGGATCACGTTCACAGAAGCGACACCTGGAAGACATCCAACGCCGCTTGATGGGCGCGCGCGAGAGTCTGCGAGTGCTCGAAGAGCAGGTCGCGGTATGGAACGAAGCCCTCGACGAGGCGCGAATCCGCTCGTTGGTTTCAGAGACCCCGCTTCTTACGGCAGAATATAACGAGCTGTCAAAACACGTAGTGGCCGCGAACGCCGAGATGATCCGACGTTCCAACGAAGTGCAGAGCCTCACGGCCGAGCGCGACGAGTTGCTGCGCGACTGGGTACCGAAGGAAGAAAATGGATAAGCGCGTTGTCATAGCCGACGATGAATCGATCATTCGTCTCGACCTCAAGGAGATCCTCGAGGGTGACGGCTATTTGGTGGTCGGCGAGGCCGCCACGGGTGACGACGCCCTTGAACTCATCCGCGCGCTCGAGCCCGACCTGGCCCTGCTCGACGTCAAGATGCCCGGCATCGACGGAATTGAAGTGGCGCGAGCCGTCCAGGGCGGCGTCACTCAAGTCGTCTTACTCACCGCCTTTTCTCAGCGAGCGCTGATCGAGAGCGCACGCGAGGCCGGGGTCGTTGCCTACCTGGTAAAGCCATTTCGTTCGAGCGAGATTCTGCCCAAGCTCGCGGCCATCGTCAATCCCGCCTCCGTGGTTCCCGACGTGGCCGACGCGCCGAGCGTTGACGACAAGATCGAGACCCGCGAGATCGTGCAGCGCGCCAAGGAGACCCTGATGCGCGAGCGTGGATTGGACGAGCCCGCCGCCTTCGAGATCATCCAACAATCGGCGATGCGCGGTCGTACTCGAATGCGCGACATCGCCCAGCAGATCTTGAAGGGCGATTTCGTTGGCTGATCAGCCCAACCAGCGGCCGTTGGTGCTGTTGGATGGTATGTCGCTGGCCTTTCGCGCCTTCTTCGCCCTCTCCACCGATATCGCCACCTCCGAGGGGTTGGTCACCAATGCCTTGCACGGTTTCGCCTCGATGTTGCACTCCTTGGTGCGCTCGCAAGAACCTCGCGCCCTGGCAGTGGCCTTCGACTTACCGGGGGGAACCTTTCGCGACGCAATGACCACCGACTACAAAGGTGGCCGCGCCGAGACGCCACCGGAGATCGAGCACCAGTTCGACCTCATCCGCACTTTGTGCGAGGTGCTGCACATCCCGGTGCTCGGGGTGGAGCAGTTCGAAGCCGATGACGTACTGGCCACCTTGGCCACCTGGGGACGCGACGCGCAGATCCCTGTGGTGGTGGTGACCGGTGATCGTGACTCGTTCCAGCTCGTCGAGGACCCCTACGTGAGGGTGCTCTACAACCGGCGCGGCGTCTCGGATTACTCGCTCTACGACGAAGGGGGCATCTTCGAACGTTGCGGGGTGGAGCCTGCTCGCTACGCGTTGCTGGCCGCCCTGCGTGGCGACGCGTCGGACAACCTGCCGGGCGTGCCGGGAGTGGGGGAGAAGACCGCGGCCAAGTTGCTGGCCACCTACCGCGACTTCGATGACCTCTACGCTCACCTCGCCGATCTCACGCCGAAGTTGCGTGAGAACCTCGCCACCTACGAGGATCGGGCCCGCCAGAACGAGAAGGTGATGCAGTTGGTCCGCGACGTCCCGATGGACTTCAGCCTCGAGAGTCTGACCCTGGGGGGATGGGACCGCGCCGCGGTGGCGGCGTTCTTCGAGCGCTTCGAGATGAACTCCATGCGGACCCGTTTCGAGAAACTGATGACCGACGGTCTACTCGGCGAACCCGGGAGCGATTCTGGCACCGCACGTCCCAGCGCGGCGCCCGCGGCCATCGTCGCCCACGGACGCTCCGGGTCCCTGCACGACGTGGTGAGCGCCTCGACGGGGCTGACGGTGTTGTTGCGAGGTGCTCGCGTCGCCGTGCTCGACGAATCGACGAACAACGGCGCCGTCGGCGACGTGGAGGAATTCCTGGCCACGGTCGGCCAACGCCCCCTGGCGGGACACGACATCAAGGAGCTCTATCGCGCGGCGTTCGAACGCGACATCACCTTGGCCGAGCCAGCGGACGATACGGCGATCATGGCGTTCCTCGTGGACGCGACCAGCGGGCGCTACGACCTCGTCGACGTGGCCCAGCGATTCTTGGGCGAAGTGTTGGCGAGCGCCACGCCGTCGCTCTTCGATGAGAACGCTGACGACGACGCCCTCTTCCACCAAGTGGGTGTCGTGGCTCGGCTGCGCGCGGTGTTACGTGGTGAGATAGCGCGCTGGGAGGTGGGTTTCGTCTACACCACCATCGAGTTGCCGCTCGTCGCCGTACTGGGCCGCATGGAGGCCCGTGGTATTCGCGTCGACGTTCAGATGCTGCGCACGATCGCCGCTGAATTCACTCAAGAGGCCCAGCACCTGGACCAGGAGATCCAAGTGGTTGCCGGCCACGAGTTCAAGGTGAATTCGCCCCAACAACTCCAGACCGTGCTGTTCTCGGAGTTGGGGTTGACGCACGGCAAGAAGATCAAGACCGGTTTCTCCACCGACGCGACCACGCTGGAGGCGATCGCCGACGAGCACCGCATCGTGCCCTTGATCCTTCGTTTCCGTGAAGTCGAGAAGCTGCGCAGCACCTACGGTGCGCCGTTGATCGACGCCGTCGGACCCGACGGGCGCATCCACGCCCTGTTCCACCAGACCGTGGCGCGCACCGGTCGGCTCTCCTCGGAGAATCCCAACCTGCACAACATTCCGGTTCGTTCGGCCGAGGGCCGGCGTCTGCGCTTCGCCTTCGTGCCGACGGAGGGCTGGTCACTCGCGGTGGCCGACTACAACCAGATCGAACTGCGCATCCTCGCGCACCTCTCTCAGGACTCAGGACTCCTGGCCGCGTTCGCCAGTCACGAGGACGTGCATCGCACCATCGCCGCCTCGGTCTTCGCCGTGGCGCCCGATGACGTGACGCACGAACAGCGTGAGCAGGCCAAGGCGGTGTCCTACGGCCTCGCGTACGGCATGGAGGCCTTTGGACTGTCCCAGCGTCTCGGAGTGCCCGTCAGCGCCGCCAAGGAGGTCATGGACAAGTACTTCGCGGGCTTTCCCACTCTGCGGCGCTACATGGACGAGACCATCAAGGATGTGCGGGCCAAGGGATACTCACGCACCGAGTTCGGCCGCATCCGGCCCTTCCCCGACCTGGCCACCGCCACCGGACCCCAGCGTGCGGCGGCGGAGCGTCAGGCCATGAACGCGGGCATCCAGGGCCTGGCCGCTGACGTCTTCAAGTCCGCGCTGGTGCGACTCGACCACCGCCTCACCGAAGAGTCCCTGGCGGCTCGGCTCATCTTGCAGGTACACGACGAGGTGCTGGTCGAGGCGCCACCCGAGGAGACGCTGCGAGTCGAGACAGCCATTCGAGAGGCCCTCACCGAGGTGGCGGACTTGAGCGTTCCCCTGGAGGTGTCGTTGCACTGGGGCGATTCCTGGGCCGCGGCCAAGGGGTAAAACACGGTCTGATACAGTGGAAACCTGGGTTTACACCGGCGACCCAGCCCTGATCTTCTAGTTGGCCCCGGTGTGGTCGATTGAAAGTAGTTCGAATGTCGGACGGCACCAGCCTCCTTTCCTCTGTTCAGATGGGGACCTTCGACGCTGAGGGAAATTACATTCCCCGCGTCATCACCGAAGACAACATGGTCGGCACGGACCTCACCGATCTGGTGGGCAACTCCGTCCTGGAGTTCGAAGACGGTGACCTGGTCATTGGCACCGTGGTCAAAATCGACCACGACGAAGTCCTGTTGGACATCGGTTTCAAATCCGAAGGCGTGATTCCCGCCCGTGAACTCTCGATCCGCAACGACGTCGACCCCTCAGAGATTGTCTCGCTGGGCGAGAAGGTCGAATGCCTCGTGCTCCAGAAGGAAGACAAGGAGGGCCGTCTGGTCCTCTCCAAGAAGCGCGCGCAGTACGAAAAGGCGTGGGCCAACATCGAAGAACTCAAGAACCGCGACGAGATGGTCAAGGGTGTCGTCATCGAAGTGGTCAAGGGTGGCCTCATCGTCGACATCGGCTTGCGTGGATTCCTGCCCGCCTCCCTGGTGGAACTGCGTCGCGTGCGCGAATTGCAGCCCTATATCGGCAAGACCGTCGAGGCCAAGATCATCGAGCTCGACCGTAATCGCAACAACGTGGTGCTGTCTCGGCGCGCGTGGCTCGAAGAGACCCAGAAGGAACAGCGCGGCGACTTCCTCAACAACCTCAAGCCCGGCGAACGACGTCACGGTGTCATCTCCTCGGTCGTCAACTTCGGTGCCTTCGTGGACCTGGGCGGCATGGACGGCCTCATCCACGTCTCCGAACTCAGCTGGAAGCACATCGATCACCCGAGCCAAGTCGTGGCCGTGGGCGATGAGGTCGACGTGGAAGTTCTCGACGTCGATTTCTCCAAGGAGCGCATCTCCCTGTCGCTCAAGGCGACCCAGTCCGACCCGTGGCAAGTCTTCGCCGATGGACACGCCGTGGACCAGTTGGTGTACGGCCGTGTGACCAAGATGGTGCCCTTCGGCGCCTTCGTGCAGGTCGGTGACGGCATTGAGGGTCTCGTGCACATCTCAGAGATGGCCGCCCACCACGTCGAGTCTCCGGACCAGGTGGTCTCGGCCGGCGAGGAACTGTGGGTCAAGATCATCGAGCTCGACACCGCTCGTCGCCGTATCTCACTGTCGATCAAGCAGGCCGCCGAGGGTGGCGAAGTCTCCGAGGAGTACCGTGAGGCCTTTGGCAGTCACGCGTACGACACCGAAGGTAACTACATCGGCGGCTTCGAGTACGGCGAATTCACCCCCGAGACGGAGGCCCAGGCCGCATGGGCCGAGTACGCCACCGAGGCCGTCGTCAAGACACCCGAGGAAACTGAGGCTGAAGCAGTCGCCGATGTCGCCGAGGCAGTCGAGGAGACCGAGGAGTCGGCCGAGTAAGACTCGTCAGTTAGCGCGAACCCGCCGGATCCTCAGGGATTCGGCGGGTTTCGTCGTTAGTGGCGCCCCTGCTGCGTCGTGATGTCACAGGGCCGTGGGTACCGTGGAGAGGTGAAACGCATCGTATTGGCTGGCGGAATTGGCGCAGGGAAGTCGACGGTAGTCGACTATTTGCGTTCAATGGACTACGTCGCGGTCGATGCTGACGAGGTCTACCGCGACCTCGTGAGTCGCGGACAGCCCCTGCTGGGTGTGCTCGTCGACGCCTTCGGCTCGGCCGTCCTCACTGCTGACGGGGAACTCGATCGGACTTTCCTGGCGTCGGTGGTCTTTGCGGACGCCTCCGCACGTTCACGTTTGGACGCCATCACCCACCCGGCGGTGGGTCGAGAAATGCGAAGCCAGTTGGACGCCGCAACGGGCGACGCCGTTTTCGCGGCGATTCCCCTCTTTCGACCCGAGCACCGCGACGCCCTCTCGATTGACGAGGTGTGGTCCGTCCAGGTTGCTCCCGAGATAGCCATCGACCGACTCGTCGACCAGCGCGGCATGTCCGAGGCCGACGCTCGCGCGCGGATTGCTAGCCAGATGAGCAATGAGCAGCGAGAGCATTTCGCTGACGAGATCATTTGGAACAACACTGACCGCGACGCGTTGCGCACCCGCGTGGACGAACTCCTGGCGGAACGGGGTCTCGATGGCCACTGATTTTCTCGTCGAATCGCCATTTCGCCCGTCGGGTGACCAGCCAGTTGCTATCGCCACGCTGGCCCAGGGGGTCAACGACGGTCTGCGCTACCAGACGCTCGAGGGCATCACCGGCAGCGGAAAGACCGCCACCATCGCATGGCTGGCTGAGAGGGTACAGCGGCCAACGTTGATTCTTGAACCCAACAAGTCCCTGGCCGCACAATTGGCGTCGGAACTCAAGGAGATGCTCCCTTCCAACCGGGTGGAGTTCTTCGTCTCCTACTACGACTACTACCAACCCGAGGCCTACATCCCGCGCACCGACACCTTCATCGAGAAGGACAGCGCGGTCAATGAGGAGATCGACCGTCTGCGCCACTCGGCTACCTCTTCATTGTTGACGCACCGCGACACCATCGTGGTGGCTTCGGTGTCGTGCATTTACGGCCTGGGTTCGCCGCTCGAGTATCGAGATCGCATGCTGCGTCTCGAAGTCGGCGCCGTGCACGACCAACGGGTACTCTTGCGCCGGCTCGTCGAGATGCAGTACGACCGCAACGAACTGGTGGTGGACCGCGGATCCTTCCGCCTCAAGGGTGACACCCTCGAGTTGCAACCCGCGTACTCGAACGAAGCGGTGCGTGTGTCGTTCTTCGGCGACCAGATTGAGGAGATCTCCTTCTTCAACCCGGTGACCCAGGAACGTCGCGGCAAGGTCGACGACGTGACCATCTTCGCGGCCTCGCACTACGCCACGAGTTCTGAGACCCTACAACGGGCCTGCCGCAGCATCGAAGAGGAGCTGGGTCAACAATTGGCCCTCTTCGAGAGCGAGGGCAAGCTCCTCGAGGCGCAGCGACTTCGCTCACGGACCGAGCACGACCTCGAGATGCTCGAACAGACTGGCATCTGCGCGGGAATCGAGAACTACTCCGCCCACCTCGACGGACGTAGCCGCGGCGAGCGCCCCTACACGTTGTTGGACTACTTCCCGAGCGACATGCTCGTCGTCATCGACGAATCGCACGTGGCGGTGCCACAGATCCGGGGTCAGTACGCCGGCGATCGCTCGCGCAAGGAGACCTTGGTCGAGCACGGTTTTCGCCTACCGAGCGCTATGGACAATCGTCCGCTGAACTTCGACGAGTTCATGGGAATCGTTCCCCAGATTGTCTTCGTCTCGGCCACCCCTGGTCCCTTCGAGACCGGAGTATCGGATCAGATCGCCGAGCAGGTCATTCGTCCGACCGGACTGTTGGACCCCGTCCTCACGGTGGTCCCGACCAAGAATCAGATCGACGACCTGCGGGTGCGACTCGACGCCGTCATCGCGCGCAATGAACGAGCCCTGATCACCACCTTGACCAAGCGCATGTCCGAGGATCTCACGAACTTCTTGGTCAAGGCGGGGTACCGGGTGCAGTACCTACACAGCGACATCGACACCGTCCAGCGAATCGAGATCCTGCGTTCATTGCGACTGGGCGAGTTCGACATCCTGGTGGGCATCAACCTTCTTCGCGAGGGCCTCGACCTTCCCGAGGTCTCACTGGTGGCCATCCTCGACGCTGACAAGGAGGGTTTTTTGCGTTCGCGCTCCGCACTGATCCAGACCATCGGACGCGCTGCTCGAAACGCCCATGGCGAGGCGGTGCTGTACGCCGATCGCATTACCGACTCGATGCGCGAAGCGATCTCGACGACTGAACGCCGTCGACTGATGCAGATGGCCTACAACGAAGAGAATGGAATCACGCCGATCACCATCACGAAGAATGTCGCCGACATCCTGGGCCGACTTCGATCCGAGAGTGCACCCGAACCCTCCAATCGAGTTCACGGCATCTCCTCGCTCGAGACCATCGCCTCCGACGACCTCAATCTGGAAATCGCGCGTGTCGAGGAGGCCATGCTCACGGCGGCCGCCGAACTTCGCTTCGAGGAGGCGGCGGCCCTGCGCGATTACCTGCACACCCTGCAGATCCAAGGGCTCGGCGAAGACTTGCGCCGGCTGGAACTCGACGTCTAGGGACTAGATTTTCTCCATGGCGTCGACGATTCGCGTACAGGGCGCTCGCGTTCATAACCTCAAAAACCTCTCCGTGGAGATTCCGCGCGACCAGTTGGTCGTTTTCACCGGCCTCTCGGGATCAGGGAAATCGTCGCTCGCCTTCGATACGATCTACGCCGAGGGCCAACGACGCTACGTCGAGAGCCTCTCCTCCTACGCTCGCCAGTTCCTGGGGCAGATGGACAAGCCAGATGTCGAGTTCATCGAGGGACTCTCACCGGCCATTTCCATCGATCAGAAGACCGCCTCGCGCAATCCGCGCTCGACCGTGGGCACCATCACCGAGATCCACGACTACCTCCGGCTCCTCTTCGCACGAATCGGCGTTCCTCACTGTCACATCTGTGGACGCCCGGTCACTCGCCAGACCCCCCAGCAGATCGTCGATCTCGTCCTGGCTAATGAAGACGCCGGACGCTTCTTAGTGCTGGCCACGGTGGTCGAGGGTCGAAAGGGAGAGTATTCGACGCTGCTCAACGAACTGGCGGGTCAAGGCTTCAGTCGCGTGCGGGTGGACGGAGTGGTGCACGAACTCAGCGACCGCGAGGAGATCGTCCTGGCGCGCTACGAGCAGCACACCATCGATGTCGTCCTCGACCGCCTCAGTGTCAAGGGCGCCAACCGCCAACGCCTCACCGAGTCCGTCGAGTCGGCGCTCAAGCTGACCAAGGGTCTGGTCTCGTTCCTGTTTGTCGACACCGACGAGTTAGTGCAGTTCTCCGAGAAGATGGCCTGCACCCATTGCGGCATCAGCTTCACCGAACTGGCGCCGCGCGACTTCTCCTTCAACTCGCCCTACGGCGCCTGTCCCACGTGCACCGGACTCGGTACTCGGTTCGAGGTCGATCCCGAGCTGGTGGTCCCCGATCCGACGCTGTCACTGGCGCAGGGGGCGCTGGCACCGTGGGGTGGTGCTCGCTTCAAGTACTTCGACCGGTTGATCGCCGGCATCGCCGACCTGGGCGGCTTTGACATCGACACGCCCTGGTCCAAGCTCAAGGCCAAGGATCGCAAATTGGTGCTGCACGGCGTCGACAAGAAGTCGGTGCCGGTCAAGTTCCGCAATCGCTACGGCCGCGTCAAGACGTACGAGACGACGTTCAACGGAATCGTCGAGTGGCTGGAGCGCAAGCGCAACGAGGCCGACGGCGACTGGTCGCGCGAACAGGCCGAACAGTACATGCGCGAGGTCGAGTGCACCGCGTGCCACGGCCAACGACTCAAGCCCGAGGTCCTGGCCGTCACCATCCATTCGCACAACATCGCTGAAGTGAACGCCATGACGATTGACGAGGCCATCGCGCTGTTCTCGACGCTCGACTTGACCGAACGCGAGACGACGATCGGCCGTCAGGTCATCAAGGAGATCGTGTCGCGTCTCACCTTCTTGATGGACGTCGGCCTCGACTACCTCACCCTCAGCCGGGCATCGGCGACACTGTCGGGCGGTGAGGCGCAGCGGATCCGATTGGCCAGCCAGATCGGCAGTTACCTGGTGGGCGTGCTCTACGTCCTGGACGAACCCTCGATCGGACTTCACCAACGTGATAACCGCCGCCTGATCGCCACGCTGGAGAGACTTCGCGACTTGGGCAACTCCGTCATCGTGGTGGAACACGACGAGGAGACGATTCGACTCGCCGACTTCATCGTCGACATCGGACCCGGCGCCGGTGAGTTCGGTGGTGAGGTCGTGCACGCGGGTACCTACAAGGAATTACTGGAGAACAACGCGTCCATCACCGGCCAGTACCTCTCGGGGGTGCGCGCCATCGAGATCCCCGCGGTTCGTCGCCCGGGCGACGGCAATCACCTGGTGATCAAGGGGGCTCGCGCCAACAACCTTCGCGACATCACCGTCAAGATCCCTTTGGGTCAGTTCGTCGCGGTGACCGGGGTGTCGGGCTCGGGCAAGTCCACCTTGATCAACGGCATCCTGTTGGCGTCGCTCGAGCGCCAGATCAACCGCGCCAAGACCATCGTGGCCGAGCACGACACCATCACCGGCGTGAAGTTCCTCGACAAGGTGGTGGCCGTCGATCAGCAACCCATCGGGCGCACGCCGCGGTCGAACCCCGCCACCTACACCGGGGTCTTCGATAAGGTCCGCAAACTCTTCGCCGAGGTGTCGGAGTCCAAGATCCGCGGCTACCAGCAAGGTCGCTTCTCCTTCAACGTCAAGGGTGGACGCTGTGAGGCCTGTGCCGGCGACGGCACCATCAAGATCGAGATGCACTTCCTGCCCGACGTCTACGTCAATTGTGAGACCTGCGACGGTGCGCGCTACAACCGTGAGACGCTCGAGATCTTGTATCGCGGCAAGACCATCGCGGACGTGTTGGACATGCCCATCTCCGAGGCGTTGGAGTTCTTCGACCGCCAACCGTCGATCCTGCGCCACATCCAAGCCCTGGTCGACGTGGGACTGGGGTACGTCCGTCTCGGACAGCCGGCGCCCACCCTGTCGGGGGGCGAGGCCCAACGCGTGAAGTTAGCGACGGAACTGGCGCGTCGACCGACGGGTCACACCCTCTACGTGCTCGACGAACCCACCACCGGCTTGCACTTCGAAGACGTCAATCGCCTGTTACACGTCCTGCACCGTCTGGTCGACCAGGGCAACACGGTGTTGACCATCGAGCACAACCTCGATGTCGTCAAGACCGCCGATTGGGTGATCGACCTCGGACCGGACGGGGGTCGACGCGGCGGTGTCGTCGTGGGAGAGGGCACCCCCGAAGAGGTATCCCAACTGGCAACTGCCACTGGTCAGGTGCTCCACGAGGTGTTGACGCAGCACGGGAGGACCTAGTGTTCCCGAAGCCCTCGGGAATCCCTCGCCAGAGCGGCTGCTACCTCTTCAAGAACGCCTCCGACACCGTCATCTACGTGGGTAAGGCCCTCTCGCTCGCCCAGCGTCTGTCGAGCTACTTCCAAAAGTATGACGCGCTGACCCCCAAGACCCAGGCGCTGATGGACGAGGCGGTCGCCGTGGAGTGGATCGTCACGCCCTCGGAGATCGATGCCCTGATCTTGGAGAACGAGTTGATCAAGGAGAATCAACCGCGTTACAACATGCGCCTCAAGGACGACAAGAGTTTTCCCTACGTGGCGATCGACTCGCGCACTGACTTTCCGGTGCCATACATCACGCGCGCCAAGCATCAACGCGGCGTGCGTTACTTCGGCCCGTTCGTGGACGTGCGTGCCCTGCGCCACACCATGGACGAACTGCTTCAGACCTTTCCCCTGCGTTCGTGCACCACGCACAAGTACCTCTACCATCAGCGCCTGGGGCGACCGTGCCTGCTCTACGACATCAACAAATGCTCGGGACCGTGCGTGGGAGCAGTGGACGCCGAGGGTTACGAACAACTCGTCGCGTCGTGGGCGCGGTTCTTCGAAGGCGACGTGCGAGAACTGCGCCATCTGCTCCAAGAGCAGATGCGAACCGCGGCTGACCAGCAGCACTACGAGGCCGCCGCCAAGGCGCGCGACGGTCTCGATGCTCTCGAACGCGCCGCCAGCGACCAGAGCATCGTGCTCGATGACCACTCCAACCTCGACATCATCGCCATCGCCACCCAGGGCGGCCGCGCGGCACTGGTGAGGTTTCGTGTTCGTCACGGGCGAATCATCGGGCGCACCGTGCACCTCATCGATCGTTCGATGGACGAGGACGATGCGGAGATCTTCGAGGCAGCACTACCCGAGCTCTACGACGACCCCTCGCTCGTCCCGCCGGTGATCGTCACGAACGAGGGGAGTGCCACGTCCACCTTCGCCGAGAGCTTCCTGGTGCAGCGCCGCGGACGTCCGGTGGAGGTCGTGGCACCCCAACGTGGACGGCGCCGCCGGGTTCTCGAACTAGCCCTGCACGACGCCCAGGCGGTGATAGATCGTGATTCTCTGCGCCGCCAAAGCGACCACAATGTGCGCTCGCGGGCGCTCCAGGAGATCGGCAGCGCCCTTGGACTCGAGCAGCCGCCCTTTCGCATCGAATGCTTCGACATGAGCCACTTGCAGGGCACTCACTACGTCGGGTCCATGGTCGTCTTCGAGGACGCCCTGCCCAAGAAGTCGGACTACCGGCACTTCAACGTCAAGGAGATTCTGGGCAACGATGACGCGGGGGCCATGGAGGAGGTGGTGCGACGACGCCTGGGCTATTGGAACGAAGAGCAGGCCCAGAGCAAGTTCCGTCGGGCGAATCTGATCATCATCGACGGTGGTTTACCCCAGTTGCACGCTGCCCAAAAGGCCGCGGCGTCGCTGGGTCTCACCGGCCTGGTCGAGTTCGTGGCGCTCGCCAAGCGTGAGGAACTGCTCTACCGACCAGGATCGAGCGTGCCCATCGCCCTCGACCGGGGTTCGGAGAGCTTGTACCTGGTCCAGCGGATCCGTGATGAAGCGCACCGCTTCGCGATCTCGTTTCACCGTTCCAAGCGCGCCAAGTCAATGGTGGCCACGTTGCTCGACGGGGTCGAGGGGCTCGGACCCCGTCGACGCGAGAGACTGATGCTGCAAATGGGATCGCTGGAGAACCTGCGTGGGGCGTCCCTCGACGAATTGCGGGCCTTAGCGTGGTTGCCCGATGACGTGGCCCAGAACATCTACGATCGATTGCGTGCACCCACTGCGCCACGGCTAACGAAGGGGACCTCACGCGATGACTGACGTGTTGTTGGTGACGGGGATGTCGGGCGCCGGACGTTCGACGGTGTCGACGGCGCTCGACGATTTGGGTTGGTTCGTGATCGATAATCTCCCGCTCGAATTGATCGTGCGCGTAGGCGAACTGGCGTCGGCGGGTTCCAAGGATGCAGCGGGCGTGGCCTTCATCGTGGGTCGCTCAGGACGCGCACAGCCCGAAGCATTGCTGAGCGTCAAGAACGAACTCGAGGCGATGCACGAGAGCGCCAAGTTGTTGTTCCTCGATGCTCCCGATGACGTCCTGATCCACCGATATGAGGGCACCCGCCGCCGCCACCCGGTCGAGGCGGCGACGCTCGCCGATTCCATCGCGCTGGAGCGCACCGTCCTCGGGAGCATCCGCGACAGCGCCGACATCATCATCGACACCGGCACCATCAACACCAACCAGTTGCGCTCGCGCATCTCAGAGATCTTCATGCCCAGCGACGTCGACGGACTACGCGTGTCGATGGTCTCCTTCGGTTTCTCCAACGGACTGCCGCGCGACGTCGACCTGGTGTTCGACTGCCGATTCCTCCCCAACCCGCACTGGGTGGACGAACTGCGACCCTTGACCGGGCTCGACGCCCCGGTCGCCGACTACGTCTTGCAACAAGACGAGGCCCAGCACTTCTTGCACGACGTGGTCTCGATGCTCGAGTGGCAGATTCCCGCTTTCGCCAAGGAGGGTAAGTCCTATCTGACCATCGCGATCGGCTGTACGGGCGGGCGACACCGCTCCGTGGCCATTGCCGAGGAGATCCGGCGTCGCCTGGGTCTGCGCAATTCGGTCTTCCACCGCGACATCACCCGATAGGCCGGCCGCCTTCCGTGGCGTTGTCAGGGTCTTCAGCGTCGCCGGGGTCCCAGCGGCGGGTCATCACAACGGCGTCATAGACGTCCAGACGGGTCTGTGGCGACTGATTGACATCACTCCGGCGCCGCGGGGTCCCCTGGAGGAAGCCCCCGGGCCACAGGTCAACATTGCTGGCCCGCAATCGCCGGGTCGAACCCTCGATCAACGCGGTGGACGTGGCGGCCGAGACCGTACTTCGATCCCTTCAGAGTGCTGCCGGTGCCACTTTGGCCCTGGCGAAAAGTCCCATGGTCTCCTATGTGCCAAAATTGAGGTAAGCAGCCGTCAACGCCTGTGAAAACTAAACCCGAGAGCCTTTGAGGAGACATCAGTGGCAATACGTGTAGCGATTAATGGATTTGGTCGAATAGGTCGGGGCTACTTGCGCGCCTCCTTGAAGCACCCCGACGTGGTGGTGGTCGCCGTCAATGACTTGACGTCGCCGCACACCAACGCTCACCTGCTCAAGTACGACTCGACCCAGGGAACCCTCGACCTGCCCGTGGCGATCACCGAGGACGGCATGACCGTCGGCGACCAGTTCATCAAGGTGCTCGCCGAGCGCGACCCCGCCAACCTGCCCTGGGCCGAGCTCAACGTCGACGTGGTCATTGAATCCACCGGTCGCTTCACCTCGCGAGACGCCGCCGCCGTCCACCTGAGCGCCGGGGCCAAGAAAGTCATCATCTCAGCGCCCGCCACCGACGTTGACGGCACGTTCGTCTACGGCGTCAACCACGACACCTACGACGCGGCCACCCAGCACATCGTGTCCAACGCCTCGTGCACCACCAACTGCTTCGTACCGATGGTGAAGGTCCTCGACGACGCCGTCGGTGTCCAGACGGGGCTCATGACCACGGTGCACGCTTACACCAATGACCAGAACCTCCTGGATCTGGCCCACAACGACCTGCGCCGCGCCCGTGCCGCCGCGGTCAATATCGTCCCGTCCTCGACCGGTGCGGCCCGCGCGACGAGCCTGGTCCTCGAATCGATGAAGGGCCGCTTGGACGGCACCTCACTGCGGGTGCCGATTCCCGACGGTTCGATCACCGACTTCACGGCGATCGTGCGTTCCACCACCGTGGAAGAGATCAACGCCGCCTTCAAGGCCGCCGCGGACGGTCCCTTGAACGGGGTGCTCGTCTACACCGACGAGCCCATCGTCTCCTCGGACATCGTCGGCACGCCGGCATCGTGCACCTTCGACTCGAAGATGACCATGGTGCAGCGCATCAACGATGAGCAGAGCCTGGTGAAGATCTTCGGCTGGTACGACAACGAGTGGGGCTACTCGAATCGCCTCGTCGACCTCACCTCCGTCGTCGGCCGTTAATTCGTGTCGGCCCCCCTCCCCAGTTACGAACGATGGGGGAGCCTCGCTGGTAAGCGAGTGCTCGTCCGCGTCGACTTCAACACCCCGGTCGCCGAGATCGACGGCCGTCTCGAAGTCACTGACGACTTCCGCATCCGAGCCACGATTCCCCTCTTCGAAGAATTATTGGCCAAGGGCGCGACGATCGTGGCGTGCACGCACTTTGGACGCCCCAAGGGCCAAGTGGTCGAGAAGTACTCCGTCGCCCCGGTGCGTCGACGACTGGCCGAGTTGTGCCCTGAGGTGGAACTGATGGAGAACCTGCGCTTCAACCCCGGCGAGGAGGCCGATGACCCGGCCTTCGGTGCGTCGCTGGTGGCGGGCTTCGACTACTACATCAACGAGGCGTTCTCCGCCTCGCACCGAGCCCACGCCTCGATCATGATCCCACCGACGTTGATCCCCAGCGCCGCTGGCCCCAACCTGCAACGCGAGGTTTCGACACTGAGCGCCATCCTCGAGGACCCTGCGCGGCCCTTCGTCGCCATCGTCGGCGGGGCCAAGGTCAAGGACAAGCTGGGCATCGTCAAGGTATTGAGTGAGAAGGCCGACCAGGTCATCGTGGGTGGGGGCATGGCCTACACCTTCGAGGCGACCCAGGGTCGCACCGTCGGTTCGTCGCTCTTTGACGCCTCGTACCTCGACGTCTGCGCCGAACTCATGGACGGCGGCAAGATCGTCATCCCCTCTGACGCCCTCGGTCTGCCCGTGGGTGCACCCTTTGGCAGCGGTGGCGACGAGGAAGTGCTCGAGTGGGGCGAGAACATACCTGATGGTTACCAGGGCCTCGACATCGGCCCCGCGTCGGCCGCCACGTTCTGTGACATCATCATGAAGGCCGCGACGATCCTGTGGAATGGTCCTATGGGCGTCTTCGAGGACCCGCGCCTCAGCGCCGGGACTGAAGCGGTTGCTCGCGCCGTCGCCGCGTCGTCCGCCGTCTCGGTGATTGGTGGAGGTGACTCCGTAGCCGCCATCCAGGGATACGGACTCGAGGACCAGGTGAGCTTCGTCTCCACCGGCGGGGGAGCCAGTTTGGAATTCGTCGAACTCGGTGACCTGCCCGGTCTCGACGCCCTGCGCGCGAGTAAGTGGAACCAGTCATGAACCGTCCCCTCGTCATCGGCAACTGGAAGATGAACCTCGACTACGTCGAGGCCGTGCACCTGATCCAACAGATCGGTGTCATCTTGAAGAACAAGCCCCTCGAGCACGTCGAACTCGTGGTCGCCCCACCCTTCGTCGACATCCGCAGCGTCACGTCGGTCGTCGACTCCGAGCGCGTCGCTCTCGAAGTGGGGGCGCAACACGCCAGCCTTCACGAGGCGGGTGCGCACACCGGCGAGATCTCGGTGTCGATGCTCCAACGCCTCAACGTCAAGTGGGTACTGGTCGGTCACTCCGAACGACGCGCCATGTACGCCATGACCGATGACGTCGTCGCCCAGACACTTCGCACCGTCGTGCGCCAAGGACTCAACGCCGTGTTGTGCGTCGGTGAGGAACTGGCCGTGCGCGAGGCCGAGGGGCACAACGACCACGTGAGCGCCCAGTTGCACGCCGCGCTCGAGGGCCTCGACGAGAAATGGCGCTCGCTCGTAACCATCGCCTACGAGCCCGTGTGGGCCATCGGCACGGGTCTGACCGCGAACACCGAGCAGGTGCGCGAGATGACCGAGCACATTCGCACGGTGGCGGCCTCCCTGTCGCTCGATGGGGTACGCGTCCTCTACGGCGGATCAGTGAACGCGGAGAACGCCGCCTCGCTGATGAAGGAGGGCCGAGTGGACGGATTCCTCGTGGGAGGGGCGTCGCTCAAGGCCGAATCATTCCTGGCGATCGGCCAAGCGGCCAATGACTGCTACGATGGCAAGCGCTAATCGGAGGTCGTGATGTTCACGTGGTCATTCATAGTTATTGAGGCGGCGTCGGCGATTGCATTGATCCTCCTGGTTCTGTTGCACTCGGGCCGCGGTGGCGGGATCTCGGACCTCATGGGTGGCTCAGTGGGCTCCATGGCCGCCGGTTCGACGGTGGTGGAGCGCAACCTGGACCGCATCACCATTGGCGTCGCCCTCGTCTTCACCTTCGCCACGCTGACTCTCGACCTGCGTCTGCAGTAGGACCCGTGGTCCCTCGCGGGTCAGGTCGACGGGTTGCCCTGGTCGTGGTCGTCTCCGGCGTCGTCGTCGTTGCGGCGGTGCTCTTGGCCTATCGTCGTCCCACGCCAGCAACGGGTCCCGCGAATCCCGCCACATCGACGTTGACCATCGCCTTGCCGGGACCGTTCAATGGATGCAGTGTGCTGAGTCCCGAGGCCACGGCCACCACGTCGGCGGTGCTCGACCTGATTCGACCCTCGGCGTTCCAGACTGGCCCGACGAACGTCTTGACCGGCGAGGGCGGAGCGATTATCTCGGCGGAACTGGTCTCTCTTCACCCCGAGACCGTGTCCTACAGCATCGATCCGAAGATGAGTTGGACCAACGGACGACCCTTCTCGGTGAGCGACCTCATCACGTGGTGGCGCGCCGCTCGTCTGTTGACGAGCGTCAACGGCGACGGCTACCGCGACATTTCCTCGATGGCGATCTCCAAAACCGGCAACTCCGTCACCGCCACCTTCTCCACGGACTTCGCCGATTGGAATCTCCTGTTTCGCGACGTGGAGCAGTCGGGCGTCACGCGCTCGTGCGCGGTGAACCAATTGGCCATCCAACCATCACTGGGTCCCTATCTGGTCGAGAGTGCGGCCCCCTCGCGAATCGTGCTGCTGGCCAATCCGGAGTGGACCATCAACTACAACCGCTTCCACGAGGTCATCATCACGTCGTCGACGACCTTGCCGACCAGTGGCGCCAAGTACTTCGTGAAGTACGACCCGGTGGCCACCGAATCTCTGGTCGAGAATCTGGTGGCGCACCCGCGTTTCCAAGGCCAGTTCGGCAACTCGAGTTACATCGTCGAGATGACTTTCAGTCCGCAGCGTGCCTTGACGCAAAGCCGGCCGCTACGTGTCGCACTATCGTGGCTACTGAATCGACGCGCTATCTTGAACCACCTCTTCGGCTCCTTCACCTTCACCCCGTCGGTGCCGACGTCAGCATTGTTCTCCCAGGGTCAGGTCGACTATCCCGTGGCCGACAAGACGGTGAAGCCGACACCACGCAACTCCGCGGTGGTCGACCCTTCCCAGGATTGTGACGCGTGCGCGGTCACCCTCCTCGACAGCCTGGGCTACTTCAAATCGACAACCGGCTGGCGCGATGCCACCAACTCCGCACTGGGGGTGGTCCTCGCTGAGGGACCGAGCACCCTCGACCACCGCACGGCGACGTTAGTGGCCCAGCAGTGGACCGCTCAGGGCATCACGGTGACGATCACTCGCGGGTCCACCGATGCGCAGGCCGCCGCCATGGCGGCGACGGGTACTGCCGATGTCGCCATCTTCGATCGTCCAACATCAACGACCCCCTGGACCAGTGCGCGGTCGTGGGGGGAGACCCCCTACCTCGATTCCTACTCCTCGGGAGTTCGCACCACCGCCACGAACCGATTGTTCACTCTGGCCCAAGCGACGTTCAACCCCGCGACCGCAGACGTGACGTGGCTCAAGATCGACCATCAGATCTTGACGGAGTTCTGGGTTCGTCCCCTCTACACGGTGCCATCGATGACCGAATGGTCGGGACCGGTGGCCAACGTCGTGCCGGCACTCTCACTGAGTGGACTGGTGGACCAGGTGAGCAATTGGGGCATCACCCTGCCCTCAACCACCACTTCAGTCAAGTCCTCGACGTCGCCCGTCGGCTAGACTCCTTTACCCACGTCGAAGTGGCGAAATGGCAGACGCGCCAGCTTGAGGGGCTGGTGCCCTTAGGGGCGTACGGGTTCAAGTCCCGTCTTCGACACCA
>Ga0182030_10000966_pt1 | contig 57518 bp, 47 predicted proteins | sample 812S3MmetaG_FD_121299 | JGI IMG/M metagenome (GOLD analysis project Ga0182030, IMG submission 121299) | Permafrost microbial communities from Stordalen Mire, Sweden - 812S3M metaG (Illumina Assembly) | ecosystem: Environmental > Terrestrial > Soil > Wetlands > Permafrost | place: Sweden... | reverse complement strand
GTCCAGCGGCCCGCCATCGGAGACATTGACCAGGACCCAGCCATAGACCGGGGCCATCAGGGCGCTCAGCGTGAAGACGAGAAAGTTGATGGCGCCGGTGGCGCTGCCCTTTACCTCGTCGGCGTTGACCTCCTTGATGATGGTGTAGGGAATCATCGCGGCACCGGAGCCGATGCCGAGCAGCAGGCCGGCGAGATAGGAGGGCATGATGTCGTGCGGCAGGTACAGGATCACCAGCGCGATCAGCAGCATGAACGACGCGCCGCCGATCAGGACCGGCTTGCGGCGGCCAAAGTGATCGGCGATATAACCGAGCAGCGGACAGCCGATCACCCAGCCCAGCGGCACCATGGCGGCGCGATTGACGGCCTCGGCATAGCCGATGTGCCATCCCTCGCGCAGGAATGACACGCCCCAGATCATGTCGCCGACGGTGGTCGGCAGGAACAGAAGTCCGGCCGCAAAGCCGCACAGATACGACTGCGGATTGCTGAGCACCGATTTATAGGGCGCGAACATCGACCAGATCGAACCCTGCGCCGATGTGCGCACCGCATGGCCGCCCGGCGTGATGACAAGGACAATGAGCCCGAGGGCCGCTGCCGCGACACCACCAAAGATCCAGAATTGCTGCCAGCCGAGCACGCCATGGATCAGTGGCGCGACCGCGAACTGGCCGGCGGCGCCGCCGAGCATGCCGAAGCATTGCGTGAAACCAATCGCGGTTGCGAGGTAGCGCGCCGGAAATCCATGGGTTGCCAGATAGACGGCGCCGGTGAAGGCAAAGGCGGAGCCCGCGCCCTGGAACAGCCGGCCGGCATCGGCCGCCGCTGCGCTGCCGAGGCCGAAAAGCACCGCACCGACGGCGACAAGGCCGACCCCGACGGGAACGACGAATTTCGCGCCATAGCGGTCGAAGCTTGCTCCGGACAGGATCGCAAAGGTCGAATAGGTGTAATAATAGAGGCCGATCAGCGAGCTTACGCCCAATGCCGATAATCCGAATGCCGCGGTCAGCTCGGGTACCATGACCCCCGGGGCGGAGCGCAAGGCATATTGCAGGAAATAGAACACGACGCACAAAGCCCAGGCCGCGATGAACGGCCAATGGAATTCGGAGCCGTCTCGCGCCGCTTTGTCCTGCATGGTGGTCCTCGCCGCTGCTGATCCTGGGAGCGGAGCACCGCGCCATGTGCCCCTGAAAACGCAGGCAGTGTAGGCAGCCGAACGATCCACGAGCTAGGCTCGGAAAGTACTCAGGGCTGCTGTAACAATACTGTTATCCAGCGCGCCGCATTGGACCGTGGCGGCGCGGCCAGTCAGGTACGGCGCGCCCCGGAGCGGCGGGGGGGCGGATCAGGCGCCCTCGCGCCCCGTATCGCCGCAAGCAGCAGCAGATGAAACAGCCACATCGCATACAGCATGACGATGCCAATCGCCCCCACTGGATCGCCACATCCCGATCATGAAAACCGCGACCGCGGTCGTTGACCACGGAATCGAGGCCGCCGCCAGATCGGACAATAGCGATTCCGCCATTCGATCAAGATCGACGGCCACCCCGGGAATGAGCTGTATTGCCTCGGTCAATCGAAGGGTGCGTGCCCCGCAGTCCCGGAGTCGGCGCCGATGCCAGAGGGTCCATGTTCGTGCAATCGACGCGATCGGCATCGTGCCCAGACTGCTATCGCGCCTACCGCCGGTTTTGCTCCGACCACGCGACAACTATCTCTTGCGAAGATCGGTCATGTTCGTTACAAGCCAAAATAATTTGGATGAGTTGATCCGACACCCTGATTCGGGTGGTGCGTTTGACGTCGAGATGCAATGGCTGCTGCTGCAGCAGCATATGTCCGTTGCAGCTCAGTGGGACGTCCGGTCATTCAGAAATGAGATTCCGTCGCTACGCCGTCCTTGGCAGCAATTCCTTCGCCGGCTCCGTTTTCGTCGCTCGCGCGCTGCGGGAGGGTGCGGAGGTCGTCGGCTTCAATCGTTCGCCTGAAGGCTCTTCTATTTTCCTGCCGTATCGCGAAGTTCCGCTGCCGCGGCGCTATAGCTTCGTTCAGGCTGATATCAATCGCGACCTGCCGATTATCATTGAGGCCATAGAGCAGTTTCAGCCCGAGGTGGTTGTCGACTTCGCCGGACAGGGAATGGTCGCCGAAAGCTGGGGCGATCCCGCGCAATGGTACGAAACCAACATCGTCGCGAAAGTGCGTCTGCACGATCAATTGCGGCGATACCAGTGGCTGGAGCGATATCTCAGGGTTTCCACACCGGAGGTCTATGGTAGTCATGAAACGTTGCTCAGGGAGTCCTGGCAGTCCAACCCCAGCACGCCATATGCGGTTTCCCATGCCGCTGTTGACGCCAGCCTGCGCGCGTTCCACCATCAATACGGGTTTCCCGTCATACTGACCCGATTCGCGAACTTTTACGGCCCCGGGCAGCAATTGTACCGCATCGTGCCGCGCACGATCATTTACGCGCTGAGCGGTCGTAAATTGCAGTTGCATGGCGGCGGGACATCGGTGCGTGCCTTCATTTATGCCGATGACATAGCAAGCGGTATAATGAAGGCACTCGACGCCGGCCGGCCGGGGCAGATTTATCATTTTTCGCCGGAGCGATTTCTCTCAATTCGCGAAGTCGTTGAGATTGTATGCGAGCGTCTCGACCGACGGTTTGACAGCGTAGTGGAAGTCGCGCCGGAGCGACCCGGCAAGGATCAGGCCTACTTGATGGATGCCTCCCGGGCACGCGACGAACTGAGCTGGGAAGCGCAAATCTCCTTCGAACAAGGTGTGAACCGGACGATCGATTGGGTCGCGCGCAACTTCGAAGAAATCCAATCCTTGCCTCACGATTATGTTCACAAGCCATGATGCAGGCACCACAGTGACGTCATCCCGAAACTTTCTTCCCGAGCAATATCGGCAAACCAACGCTCTCGAGATCAATCACAACTATCTTCGCCAGCAATTCGCCGATCACGATGAAATCCTGGCGAAGATCCGCGAGGTCGTGATCAGAGGAGACTTTACGCTGGGTGCGGAGGTGGATGCCCTCGAAGCGGCATTCGCCGCCCTCTGCGGAACACGCTACGCCGTCGGCGTCGGCAGCGGCACCGATGCGCTGTTCTTGAGCCTGAAGGCGCTTGGGGTAGGCGACGGCGACGAGGTCATCACGACGCCCTATACATTTTATGCTACCATCGGGGCTATCGTCACGGCAGGCGCCAAGCCGGTCTTCGTCGACGCCGGTGAAGACTACAACATCGATCCGGCGCAGATCGAAAGCAGGATTTCGCCTCGAACCAAGGCTATCATGCCGGTCCATTGGTCCGGCAATCCCTGCGACATGGATCGCATCGAAACGATTGCCACCAAGCACGGGTTGGCAGTCATCAGCGACGCGTGCCATGCCATCAAGGCGACATATAAGGGTCGGCAGGCCGGCGCGCTTGGAGCGCTGGCGTGTTTCAGTTTTCATCCGCTCAAGAACCTGAATGTTTGGGGAGACGGCGGCATAATCGCCACCAGCTCTGAATCCTTGTCGGACCGACTGCGCCTGCTGCGCAATCACGGCCTCGCCGGACGCGACGAATGCCAGATATTCGCCTACAATTCCCGGCTCGACACCATCCAGGCGGTCGTCGCACGCCATATGCTGGGCAAGATCGAGCACATCACGGCCTCACGCGTCAGCAACGCCGCTTATTACGATCGGCAATTGCGGGCTATCCCGCAGATCACGGTACCCGAGCGCAAACAGAGCGTGTATCAGGTCTATCATCTCTACATGGTGCTGTGCGAACAGCGGGATCACTTGCAAGCCCATCTGGTCTCGCATGGAGTGGACGCCAAAGTTCACTATCCGGTCCCGATGCACCTGCAGCCCGCCGCCGCTTTTTTGGGGCATCGGCCGGGTGATTTTCCGATGGCCGAGCGCATCGCCTGTTCGGCGCTTTCCTTGCCGGTCCATGAGTTCATCACGCGCGACCAGCAAGATCATGTCGTCCAATTGATCCAGGCGTTCTATGGCCGAAACCATGCAAATCCCGTTCGTTGATCTGGCGCGGCAGTTCCGCTCGTTGGAGCCGGAACTGACCCGGGCGTTCGTCGATGTCGGCCGCAGCGGCGTCTATATCATGGGCGAGCGCTTGGAATCGTTCGAGCAACGGATCGCGGCCTATTGTGGCGTCGAGCACGTCATTGGCGTCGCGGATGGTTCTGCTGCGCTGTTCCTGATTCTAAAGGCGGCCGGCATCGGCCCGGGAGACGAAGTCGTCACCGTGGCGAATTCCTTTATTGCGACGGCCTGGACGATCGCGAACACGGGGGCGCGACCGGTTTTCGTGGACAGCGGCGCCGACATGAATATCGATCCGAACAAGATCGAAGCCGCATTGACGCCGCGCACCCGGGCCGTCGTTCCGGTGCACCTGACGGGACGGCCTGCGGATATGGACGCGATCAACGATATCGCGCAGCGCAGGGGGCTTTTTGTCATGGAGGATGCCGCCCAGGCGATCGGAGCGCGCTATCGCTCCAGGCGCGTGGGCTCGCTCGGAAACGCGGCCGGCTTCAGCCTGCATCCGTTGAAGAATCTCGGCGTCTATGGCGACGGTGGACTGATCACGACCGACGACGGTGCGCTGGCGTCGACGCTGCGGAAGCTGCGCAATCACGGGCTCCGCAATCGCGACGAATGCGAGGTATGGGGCTACAATTCCCGGCTCGATCCGTTGCAGGCGGCTTTCGCGGAGATCAAGCTTGATCGGCTCGATGCCTGGAACGCGCGTTGCCGGGAGATAGCGGCCGCTTATCGCTCCGGACTTTCGAACTGCGCGCAGGTTCCCCAAGACAAGCCCTGGGAAGAAGCCGTGTACCACAATTTTGTCATCCGTACGGATCGGCGTGACGCATTGATGGAACATCTTAAACAGCACGGGGTCGACAGCCGGATCCACTACCCGATCCCGCTGCATTTGCAGGAAGCGGCCAAGGATCTGGGCTACAAGGAAGGCGACTTCCCGAACGTTGAGTCGGATGCGCGGCGAATCATCAGTCTGCCGATCTATCCGGAATTGACCGATCAGGAAGTCGCCCACGTCGTCCATGCGGTACGATCGTTCTTTGCATGACCCATTTGACCACGGAGACCTGGATGGCGGACCTGGAAAACCTGCGGGCGCTATCCCGGGACCTGCGAATGCGGATCATCGAGAATTCACACAGGACGGGAACGCCGCATCTGGGCTCCTGTCTTTCCTGCGCCGACATTCTGACGGCGGCGTATTTCGAATTTCTTCGGATCGATCCCGGCAACCCGAGGGCTTCGGGGCGCGACCGCTTCATTCTGAGCAAGGGCCATGCCGCCCCGGCACTGTTTCAGATTCTGGCGATGCGGGGATTTTTTCCCGACGAGTGGCTCGCAGACTACGGTCAGAACGGCAGCCTGTTTGCCGAGCATCCTCCGACGCCGGACCAACTGGCCGGCATCGAGGCGGCGACCGGATCGCTGGGCCACGGACTGCCGATGGGACTCGGCATGGCCCTGGCCGGGCGGATCCAGCAGCAGCCCTATCGGGTCGTGGCGTTGCTGGGTGACGGTGAATGCAACGAGGGGTCGATCTGGGAGGCGGCCATGCTGGCCTCGGCGCAGAAGGTGAGCAATCTTTGCGTCGTGATCGATTTCAATAAATGGCAGGCAACCGGCCGCAGCCGCGAGATCATGGCGCTCGATCCGCTGGCGGAAAAATGGCGGGCCTTTGGCTGGGATACCCACGAGGTCGACGGGCATGATATGGCGGCGACACTGGCCGCCCTGAACCGGTTTGCCGAGGGGCGGGGCAAACCCGTGGCGATTGTCGCGCATACCGTCAAGGGCAGCGGCGTGTCGTTCATGGAAGACGACAACAACTGGCACTACAAGATCCCGTCGGCAGGCGAGGTCGAGGCCGCACGTGCAGAATTGGGTGTCCGCCGATGAGAAACGCCTTTGCCGACGAGGTTAGCCGTCTCGCGCAGCGCGACAAGCGGGTCGTCCTGCTGTCGGGAGATATCGGAAACAAGCTTTTCGACAAGCTCAAGGATATTGGCGAGCGGCACTTCCTCAATTGCGGCATCGCGGAAGCCAACATGATCGGGGTAGCCTCCGGCATGGCGCTGTGCGGACTGAGGCCGATTGTCTACACGATCGCGCCCTTTACGACGACCCGTTGCTTCGAGCAGATCCGTGTCGATGCCTGTTATCACAACGCCCCGGTCATCATCGTCGGAACCGGATCCGGGCTGTCTTATGCGGAGCTCGGCGCAACCCACCATTCGCTTGAGGATCTCGCTATACTGCGGACGCTTCCCGGCATGACCGTGGTCGCGCCGTGCGACGTGACGGAATTGCGCGAGGCGCTGTCCGCGGCGCTGGAGATTGACGGCCCGGTTTACATTCGCATCGGCAAGAAGGGCGAGCCGCCGGTACACGCCGGAAAAATTGATTTCAAGTTCGGCCGGGCCATCAAGGTGCACGAAGGCCGCGATGTTGCGTTGCTGGTGGCCGGAACGATAGCGCCGGAGGCGCTTGCTGCCCGGGAAATCCTGCTCGAGAAAGGTGTCTCGGCCGAAGTTGCCAGTTTTCACACCATCAAGCCGCTCGACACCTTCTATCTCGACGCCGCGGCGCAGCGCTTCAAGCTGCTGGTGACGCTGGAGGAGCACGGCAGGATTGGCGGCTTCGGAAGCGCGGTCGCGGAATGGCGAGCCAACTCAGGCTGCAAGGTTCCGCAACTCATTCTGGGCACCGCCGATCGGTTCATGCACATCATCGGGGACCAGGCTTTCGCACGTGCGGAATTCGGGCTGACCGGCGAACAGGTCGCCGAGTCGGTGTTCGCCGCGCTCGGTTCGTGATTCATGCATATCGGGATCGATTTCGACAATACGATCGTCAGCTACGACGAGTTGTTCCATCGTGTTGCGGTGGAGCAGGGCCTGGTGCCGTCCCGGTTGTCTGCGACCAAGCTTGCCGTGCGCGACCACTTGCGGCTCAACGGTCTCGAACAGACCTGGATCGAGATGCAGGGTCATGTCTACGGCGCCAGGATGCAGCAGGCGGCGATGTATCCCGGATTTGTCGAGTTCGTGCTGTGGGCGCGTTCGGCCGGCCACACGCTGAGCATCGTCAGCCACAAGACGCGTCACCCGTTTGCCGGCCCTCAATATGACCTCCATGCTGCCGCGCGCGCCTGGATCGAGGCGAAGCTGCAGCATGAAAACCGTGCGCTATTCCCGGACGATGCGATTTTCTTCGAGCTGACCAAGCCGGAAAAGCTTGCCCGCATTGCCACGATCGGCTGCGAGGCCTTCATCGACGATCTTCCCGAGATCCTGCTGGCGGACGATATGCCCCCCAACGTTCGAAAATTGCTGTTCGACCCCGATGTGGCACATGCTGCGAAAGATCATCCGGGTGTGGTCTCGGTGTCGTCCTGGAGCGCCATTCGCGATGCCGTTGACGAGTGACCAGATACCGTCGGACATCGCCGCAGCCATCGAAACGATGGCGCGGGGCTCGGACACGGAGATCCGCCTGATTGAGCCGCTGGCGAGCGGGGGCAACAATCGCGCATTTCGGGTGGAAACGTCGCGGGGGCGCTTTTTGGCGAAGCACTATTTCAGGCATGGCGGCGACAGGCGAGACCGGCTGTCGAGCGAGTTCCTGTTCTCCGTCTACTGCAGTCAGGTCGCGCCGGGGTTCGCGCCGCGGCCCTTTATGAAGAATGACGCCGCCAGCGTCGCGCTCTATGAATATATCGAAGGCAGGCCGTTCGGCGCTGCCGAGATCACCTCGTCCGAAATCGACCGGGCGGCAAGTTTTTTTCTCGCCCTGAACGCGCCGCCAGCAAGGGCGCAGGCGATCGAGCTGCCGTTGGCGTCCGAAGCCGCCTTCTCGATCTCCGGACATGTCGATCTCATTGGCCTTCGGCTTCGCAATTTGACGGCCATCGAGCCGGCCTCCGAGGAAGATCGGCGTGCGGTGACATTTCTATCCGCTTTGGGCGCCGAATGGCGTGCCCTGCGGGATGACCTCGAACGACACAGCGCGAATCTGGGCCTGCTCGCGAGCGCGGAGATCGATGCGGCGCAACGCTGCATCTCGCCTTCCGATTTCGGTTTTCACAACGCGTTGCGCCGCCCCGACGGGAATATCTGCTTCCTGGATTTCGAATATGCCGGCTGGGACGATCCGGCGCGGATGATCAGCGATTTCTTCACCCAGGTAGCGGTGCCCGTCGGCGTGGAGCATTTCGATGCCTTCACCGACAAATGCCTCAGCGCCTTTCCCGACCCGCAGGCTCTTCGTCGGCGGACCGCGATCCTGCGGCCGATCTACGCGGTCAAATGGTGCTGCATCGCCATGGGCGTGTATCTGCCGGTGAGCATGGCGCGAAGGAAATTCGCCAACCCGGCAATCGATGAGCGCGCCGTCAAGCGGGAGCAGCTCGAAAAGGCGGAAAAAATCTTCCTGACCATAAGGACAATGTCGAATGGCCTACATTGATTTCCTCTCCGCGGTGCACAAGAGCACCAGGAGGGATTATCTGGCGCGCGTCAACGATCCGGAATTCCCCAAGCCAAAGGCCGCCGAGCTGGCCAAGAAGTGGGACTTCGACTATTGGGACGGCGATCGGCGGATCTGCTACGGTGGCTACCGCTACATGGAAGGCCGCTGGGAGCCGGTGGCCCGCGCCCTGGTCGGGCATTACGGTATCAAGCCCGGTGACAAGGTTCTGGACGTCGGCTGCGGCAAGGGATTCCTGCTCTACGAAATAACCAAGGTCGTGCCCGGGGTCATCGTCGAGGGCCTCGACATATCGGAATACGCCATTGCCAACGCCAAGCCGGAGGTCAAGGAGCATCTCACGCTTGGCAATGCCACAAGCCTTCCCTATCCGGACAAGTCATTCGACCTGGTGTTTTCGCTGACGACGCTGCACAACCTGCACAACTACGATCTCGACAAGGCGCTGCGTGAGATCGAGCGGGTCGGAAAGAACAGATACATATGCGTGGAATCGTATCGCAATGAGACCGAGAAGGCCAATCTGCTGTATTGGCAGGTCACATGCGAGTCATTCTGCACCCCCGAGGAATGGGACTGGTGGTTCCGGTTGACAGGGTATACCGGCGATCATTCCTTCATCTATTTCGAGTGACGCGCATGACCATTCCCAAGACAATGCTGGCGGCCGTGCTTGTCGAGTTGCGGCAGCCGCTGGTTATCGACGAGGTTGCACTGCCGGACACGCTCGGCGTTGGCCAGGTTCTGGTGAAGATCGAATACAGCGGAATCTGCGGGTCGCAGCTCGGCGAGATCGACGGGGCCAAGGGCGAAGACAAATACCTGCCGCATCTGCTGGGCCATGAGGGCTCCGGGCATGTCATGGCGGTCGGCCCCGGCGTACGCCACGTCAAGGACGGCGACGCCGTGGTCCTGCATTGGCGCAAGGCACTCGGTATCGAGGCCGATCCGCCGGCCTATCGCTGGCGAGGCAAGCCGCTGAACGCCGGCTGGGTCACCACTTTCAACCAGTACGCCATCGTCGCGGAGAATCGCGTGACGCCGGTGGCATCGACCACGGATCTCAAGACCGCCGCCTTGTTCGGCTGCGCCGTCACCACGGGTTTCGGCGTCGTGGTCAACAATGCGAAGCTCAAGATCGGGGAGTCGATCGTCGTTTATGGCGCCGGCGGGATCGGTCTCAATATCGTGCAGGCGGCCAGCATGACCTCCGCCTACCCCATCATCGCGGTCGATCTGCACGACTCCAAGCTGGCGCTGGCGAAGCGAATGGGAGCCACCCACCTGATCAACGCGTCGGCCACGGACGCCCAGGCCGCCATCAAGTCGATCATGGGACCGGCGGGGCCTGACGTGTTCGTCGACAATACCGGGCTGCCCAGCATCATCGAGCTCGGCTATGCGATCACCAAGCCGCAGGGCCGCCTGATCCTGGTCGGCGTGCCGAAGAGCGGCCAGACCTCGCAATTCTTCACGCTGCCGATCCATTTCGGAAAGCGAATCGTCGGCTCGCATGGCGGCGAGGCGATTCCGCAGGACGATATTCCGCGCTACATGCGGCTGTTCGATGCCGCCAAAGCGCCGCTCGGCGAACTGATCACGCGTGTCACATCGCTCGAGGATATCAATGAGGCAATCGCTGATATTCGCAGCGGAAAGATCGCCGGGCGATGCGTCGTCGATCTCACACATTGAGGACGTGGCCGGCGCGCCCACCTGATCTGACGAAGCATCATTTGGTCAATTGATGATCATCATTTGCAAATCGCCTGATGGGGGCTTGAGTTTCCGTTACGATCTTGGGATGCAATCATGATCCGCACCGAGCCTGGGAAAGAGCACTGCAAGCTATGCAGCTCGCTCCTTGACGGGCCCCGCCTCGATTTTGGCGGCTTGCCGGCCTGCAACCGGTTCCATGAGATAGGAGTCACACCTCCAACGCATCCCGTAGTCATGACGGCTTGCAAGACTTGCGGGCTGGTACAGCTCGTCGCCTATCCGCGGCCGGACTTTGTCGTACCCAGGGTTCCCTGGATCCGGTACCGCGAGCCTGACGGCCATCTCGACGACGTCGCCGACCGGCTCATTCCGATGCTGTCGGGTAAGCGGGCGAAATCCGTCGGCGTGGGGCCGTTCGACGGCCCGCTGCTCGATCGCCTGGGCCGCAACGGTGTCGCTTCCGAGCTTCTCGATTTGATGGGCACGCCGGCGGCGGGCCGCCATGCGCCCGGAACCTATCCGTATCTCGAAACGCTGCAAGGCCTGCTCCGGCCGGCGGAACTCGCGGCAAGCGCGGCCAGCTGCGGTGGTGCCGACGTCGTGGTATGCCGTTATCTGCTCGAGCATAGCCATGATCCGCTGGCGACTCTGGTTGGGCTCAGGCAACTTCTCGGACCTGGCGGGGTACTTGTTGTCGAGGTACCCGACAGCCAGAAATTCCTGTCGCGCGCCGACTACAGCTTCGTTTGGGAAGAGCACATCTGCTATTTCACCGAGAGTACCGTTACTCGCCTTGCGACTCAGGCGGGATACCGGATATTGCATCTTTTCCGGTATGAGGGGGTCCTCGAGGACGCTCTGGTATTGGTTCTGGAGAATTCAGAGGGCACGGCTCAAGCGCGCACCGAGGAAATCGGGGACAGGGAGGCGCAGCTTTTCCTGTCTTACCAGGCGAATTTCCCGAAACAATGCGCCGCGTGGCAGTCGCGGCTGGAAGGTTTCGTCCGGGACGGACGGAAGATCGGGCTTCTCGGTATCGGCCATCAGGCCATCATGTTTCTCAACGCGCTCGGCCTGCAAGGGTACATCTCGGTCATGGCCGATGACGAGCCCGACAAGCAGGGCAGCTTCGCTCCGGGGAGCTCTAGCCCGATCGTATCCTCCGCTGCCATGGCGAGCGACCTGGAAATCGGGGTATGGTTGCTTGCGGTGAGCCCGCGAGCGATCCCTGCGATCGAGAATAAATTTGCCGCTGTGCTGGCGCGCGGCGCCAAAATGTACACGATTTTCGCGGGAAATCCGGATGATGGGATAGCGGGACTCACGCCATGAACCTTGTGCGACAATCCGCCGACGTGTTTCTGGCTCCTGGACCGATTTCCACGATCGGCGAGGAAGAGATCGCCGCGGTCAGGAACGCCGCGACCGAGAGCGAGAAGGGGCGCGCGCGCATCAACACCCATCCCGACAGCGAAGATGCCCTGCATGAAATGGTGATCGCCATTCGTCGCGATTCCTACATTAGACCCCACCGGCATCCCGCCAAGAGCGAGGCGTTTCACATCGTCCAGGGGAAGGTCGACATTGTCGTCTTTGATGATTCTGGCGAGCTTCGTGACATCGTCCGCCTTGGGGCGCCAGGTGGAGACCGGGCCTTCTACTACCGGCTGTCGATGCCGCTGTTCCACACGCTGCTGATCAGGTCGGATATCCTGGTCGTCCACGAGATCACCAATGGTCCGTTCGTGGCGAACGCCACCATCTTTGCGCCGTTCGCGCCGGTCGAGAGCGATAGATCGGGCGCCGCGCAGTTTCTCAGCGAACTGGACCGGCGGGTCGCCGCGTTCGCGGGGCCAACCTGATGACCGCGGATCATGTTGTCGTCGTTGGCGGCACCAGGGGGCTCGGTCGCGTGGTCGCCGAACGCTTCGGCAGCGCCGGCGCTGCGGTCACGGTGGTTTCGCGTCAGCCTCCCGAACCGTCGGCAATTCCGCTGTTCGGCCATGTTGCGGCCGACCTTGAAAGCCCGCATTGCGCCGCAGACATCGTCGGCCGTGCGCTGGAATCCGGCGGGCGGATCCGATACCTGCTGTTCTGCCAACGCTATCGCGGAACCGGTGATCCGTGGCAGGGTGAATTGCAGGTCAGCCTCACGGCCACCAAGGCCATCATCGAGGGATTTGCCGATCACTTCTGTCCCGATGGCGACCGCGCGATCGGAATCGTGAGCTCGGTCTATGCTGAATTCGTCGGCGGCTCGCAGCCGGTCGGCTACCATGTCGCCAAGGCCGGCCTGAACCAGATGGTCCGGTACTTCGGCTGGACTTTGGGCCGCAAGGGAATACGGATCAACGCCATCATGCCGCTGACCTACATGAAGCCCGAGTCGAGGGACTTCTATCTTTCGAACCAGAACCTGCTCGATGTGTACAAGCGCTTCGTACCTCTGGGGCGGCTCGGCGACGCCGAGGACTCGGCGAACCTGCTGGAGTTTCTGTGCAGCCCGAAAGCCGGATTCATCAACGGCCAGTGCATCTTTGTCGACGGCGGCACCTCGGTGATATGGCCGGAGGAACTGGCGCGAAGTTTCTCCGGCGTATGAATCGGCCGACCAAGAGCAGATCTTTGAAAAGTCGATACCGGCTTTCCCTCGCGACAAACCCAGAATGGGGACGAATATGAGCAATGGCGCGATCAACGGGCCGGACCTGACGCACCGGACGACGTGCCGCCTGTGCGGCTCGACCAGGTTCGAACTGGTGCTTCCGATCTCGCCGTCGGCGATCGGGGATGCCTTCGTGTCGAAGCAACAAGCCGAGCAGGAAGCCCAGGGGGTCTATCCCCTGGACGTCTATCTGTGCCTCGACTGCGGACACCTGCAGAACCTCGACGTGGTCAACCCGGAGATATTGTTTCGCAACTACACCTATCGCACCTCGGTTTCGCTGGGCCTGGTCGAGCATTTCCGGAAATATGCCGAGACGGTTGTCGGCGACCTTGGCCTCAAGGAGGACGCGCTGGTCGTCGAGATCGGCAGCAATGACGGTTCGCTGCTCAAGGCGTTCAAGGCCCATGCCCTGCGGGTCATCGGTGTGGATCCGGCGCGGCAAATCGCGGCCGGGGCAGCCGCCGATGGCATTCCGACATTGCCGGAGTTCTTCACTTCGGCGATCGCCGCCAGGATCCGATCGGAGCACGGACCGGCCGCACTGGTCTGCGCCAACAATGTCTTCGCTCATGCGGACAACCTGTCCGACATCGTGGACGGGATCAGCAAGCTGCTGGCGGCCGACGGCGCGTTTGTGTTCGAGGTGTCCTATGCGCCTGATATCGTCGACAAGTTCGTGTTCGATACGATCTACCATGAGCACGTGTCGCATCACACGCTGATCCCGCTCGAGAAGTTCTTCAACGGCCTGAACATGTCGCTGTTTGACGTCGAGCGGATTCCCACCAAGGGCGGCTCGATCCGGGGCTTCGCACAGCTCAAGTCGTCTGGCCGCCGGCCGCAGTCCGAGCGGCTGCTCGCGCTGTTCGCCGACGAAAAACACCGCGGCATCGGACAGCCGCAGATCTACAAGGATTTTTTCCGGGCGCTGGAAGATCGAAAGCGGGCGGTCCTTGATTACCTCGACAAGGCCATCGCGGCCGGCAAGACCGTTGCGGCCTATGGCGCTTCCACTACGACAACCACGCTGCTGTATCATTTCGAACTCGGGCCGCGAATAAGGTTCGTCGTCGATGACAACCCGATCAAGCAGGGCACGTTCAGTCCTGGCTGGCACATCCCGGTCCTGTCATCGTCCGAACTCTCCGCGCGGCGTCCGGATATCGTCGTCATCCTCGCCTGGATGTACGCCAATGAGATCATTCGGCGGAATTCGCAATATCTTGCCGAGGGCGGGGAGTTTCTGGTCCCGCTGCCGGTCATGAGGATCGTTTCGCAGGCGCCATCGTAGCGCGAGGGCCGCCGGTTCCGGGAATAGGAAAGTTGGCGACGCGCACCGTCCGCCGTCAATCAATGCAACTCGACACGGATATCCCGGTAAAGCTCGCGCACCGAACGGCGGTGAATGAAATGAGCGAGCCCTTCGGAATCAAGGCCGTACTGGGCGAGGTCCCGCTGCAGCACAGCGCGTTTCGTCTCGTTATGGGCGACAGCCAGCAGGGTGCCTTCGGGTATTGAAAAAGAACGCGGGTCGCCACGGAAGTCGATTTGTTTGAGCGAGATGAAATCAAAATGAACTGTCAGATTATTGACGTAACCGAGGTCGCCAAGCCGGCTCTTGCAAGCAAGCAGAATGCGCCGGAGGTCGTCAAGATACCGGCTTATCAGGATGTCCATCAGTGAAAGGCGGCCAAGTTCGTCACGAACCGCCGCGAACACGACCTCAAGCAGTTCTTCGAAATGATCGAGGATCGCCAGGGTTCTGAACCGGTAAATCTGATTGGCGCCGTACTCTCCTGCGAGATACCTGTCGATGCCGCCTTGCTGGTGGACGAAAGTGTCGATGGCCTCGGCGGTAGGCCAGAAATTCCGCGCCTCGTCGGCCTCATAGGCTGCGTAAAGCGCCCCCAGAACCCCGCCGCGCTCGCCTACGATGTCGTGTATACGCGCGATGATCGCCGATCTTTTCACGCCGAAGAAGGCGGCGAGGTTGAGGACCTCGTCGAATATGTTGCCGTTGTTGAATATCGCCAAGGTCAGATTGAATCGGCGACATTCAAGATAATCCGCGTGAGGCATCGTCGCGTTGCCGACGCAGACCTCGTGCATTTCGGCGATAGGGATCAATTCGTCGAAAATGCGATATTTTCCGAAGCAGCGCGGAAGCACCCTGAAGCGGGTTTCGTACCGGTATTTTTCGCGGCTTTGCCGGGTTGCGGCTTCGGTCCCGGGAAGCATGATGAATTGATAGGTCATCATGTCCTGAATTCCCGCGTCGATCATGTCGAATACAGATCGGAAATGCCGTTCCTTTGTGTCGCCGGGCAGGCCGAGAATGATCTCGGTATAGGTGCTGGCATTGCTGCCCGCGGACGCCTTGGCCATCGTCACAATGGCGTCGATGCCGATATTGGTACGCTTGATGTTGTCCAGCACCGCCTGATTTGAAGACTGGATCGATGCGCCCAGGCGCCATGCGCTACCGAGGATTTTCGCCATTTCGATAACGCGGGTCTTCTGGTTCTTCGCTGTAGCGACCGCGATATGATGTGGCCAATCGTTGACCTCCCGATGTCGTGCAAGATCCCTGGCGGTATCTATGTCTTCCGGAAACATACCCCAGTTCAGGTCAGCCAATGTTATGGCCGTAGTCTTCACGCGCGGCGCAATATAGTCGAGTTCGGCACGCACCCTGTCCTGAGAAAAGCGCCGTGTCTTGTTCATGTAGCTGATGCCGTCATGGCAGAACGTGCACGAATAGGGGCATCCGCGCGAGGTCTGAACCAGCGGACTGAGTTTGTTGTCGAAGAATTCGTCCATCAAACCCATCAGATAGGGCGAGGGAATCTCGTCGTCGAGGTTCAGCTTCCGAGGCATCAGTGGATTGAGAACGGTTTCCCCGTCGTGCAGATAGTGCACGTTGGGCATCGTCATGCGTGCGGACTTGAGCGCGTTGCTGTTGAAACCGTGATCGGCCAGGAGTTCGAACAACCGGGTGAATGCCGACTCCCCCTCGCCGTCGATATAGAAATCGATCTCCGGGTTGCGGCGCAGAAACGCACGCTGTTCGGTCGGATCGAGGGGGTAGTTGGGGCCGCCGAACACAGTGACGATCCCGGGACGGTGCCGCTTTATGGCACGCGCAAAAGCGAGCGATATCTGCTCGTTCCACATGTAGTTCGAAAAGGCCGCTATTCGCGGTGTTTCAGTGTTCAGGAATTCGGCGAGCTTTTCCGGATACTTGAACAGACGTGGCTCGATCGCCGCCCCAAGGTGTTTCTTCGCATAGGCAGCCACGTATCCAATGGCCAATGGCGAGTTATCAGCGTCAATAACCGTTCCGGTGTGGACCAGGTCAGCGAAAGTGACAGTATTCATTCGATCCCTCTGACGCGTGAGCATGCTTTGTACGCGCGGGGACTATTTTTCTACCGTGGAAGGAAGCCGTATCTGCAAGTCCGGACCACCGCCAGCGAGCGCAGCGACGCCGCCGCGCTGACCGTACAACCATTGCATCAGCATATGGCCGACGATCATCTGGGTGTCCTCGGAAATCTGGATGTCGTCGACGCCGAAATGAATCGGAACGTCGGCGACGGATTTGGCGCTGCCTCCCGAATAGCCGAGTACCGCGTAGCTGGTCATGCCGATGGTCCGGGCCTCTTGCAGCGCCCTGACGATGTTGGGCGAATTTCCCGAACCCGACAGGGCGATCAGGACGTCACCCTTTCGCGCCAGTACCGCGAGTTGCAGCGAAAATACCTGGTCGTAGCCCTCGTCGTTGGCAAGGCAGGTGATGACCGAGGGATTTGCCGAGAGCGAATGAACGCGCAGTCCCGAGCCCGGGGTCTTCGACAGCGCATAGAGAAAATCATTCGCGAGGTGATTGGCGTTTCCGCCGCTGCCGCCGTTGCCGGCAAGGAAAACCTGCCGCCCCGTCTGCCAGCAATCGAGCAGGTCGTAGGCGAGACGCTCGACGGGAGACCAGTCAAAGCCTTCCAGCATGGCGCTCAGCCGAGCGGAATAATCGCCGAACAGCCTGGCCGGCGTAGAGAATGCGCGCGCGTTCATTTCACCACATCCCTCTCCATCCACTTCAGATTGTACCAGCGGTCTTCGTTCTTGAGCCGTCCCTGCGAGTGCATGCCGATGATTTCCCTGATGGCATCCTCGACGGTCTTTTTGGGCCGAAAGCCGGTCGCCAGCAGCCGGTCGGAATTGACGCGGTAGCTGCGCGGGTCGTTGGAGGGGGTTACGATGATGTCCGCCTTGACGTGCCTGGCGACCATATCGGCGATGTCCAGGATCGAAATATTTTCGAAACCGGCATTGTAGATGCCGGTAAGTTCGGGACGATCGAGCAGGAACAGGTAGAGATCGGTGATGTCGTCGATGTGGATGTTGGGACGAGTCTGGTTGCCGCCGAACACGGTAATTCGACCGTTCATCAGCGCCTGCATGGTGAGCATGTTGACGGACACGTCGAGCCGCTGCCGTGGGGAATATCCGCAGACCGTCGCGGGGCGTACGATCTGCACTGCCATATCATCCTTGTAGGACAGCACGATCCGCTCGCCGCACATCTTGGTCTTGTTGTATTCGGAAATTGGCAACAGCTCGAGATCCTCGGTGACCTGTTCCTCCTCCTTGATGCCGTAAACGCTGCCCGAGGACGCGTAGATGAAGTGCTTGATGCCGTGGCGCCTGGCGCGATCGGCGAGCTGCATGGTCGCAAGGCAGCTGATCTCCCAGGTCAGCTTGGGATCGAGATCGCCACATGGATCGTTCGCCACGCTGGACAAGTGAATGACGGCATCGACGCCGGTCAGATCGATTTCATCCGGGTTACGCACGTCGCCCTTGACCACGGTCAGATCCGGATGCGGTTCGAGAAAGTTGCCGAACCACATGATATCGAAGGCGACGACCCGGTGACCCGCCTTGAGCAGCTTTGGAACGAGGACGCTGCCCTTGTAGCCGCACGCTCCAGTCAGGAAGATCTTCATGTAGTGATACCCGTTGCCTCTTCGCTCCGGAACGAATCAGGTGGCGTCGAGTTGCCTGAATCCGCATACGTGATGCCGGCGGGAAGAACAATCTCAAACCGAGCGCCTCACCCGGCCATGCGTCAGGGGCGCTGACCGAAGTCGGAGCAGGCCTTGCGCAGGCTCTCGGGCGTTCCGATGTCGCGATGATAGCCGGTCGTTTCGACACACAATATGCGCCCGACCAGCTTCGGGATGATCTCGGTGGACAGGTCGACCACGGGATTTCCGAGGCCCGCGACCGCATCTAAGATTTCAGGCTCGAAAATATAGACCGCGCCGTTTGCCAGGTTTCCCGGCGGGCTATGCACCTTCTCGTGGAAAGCCATCACTGTGCCGTGATCGTCGAGTTCCAGAATTCCGCATGAGCGGGGATCGTCGGTTCGAAATCCGAGCATCGTCATCAGATGACCGGGCGGCCGCATTCGGTGCGCCTCGATCAGTCCGGCCACGTCGAAATCGGTGAGATTGTCGGCATGCGCCAGCAGGAACGGCTGGCCTTGAAACCATTGCCGGTTTGCAAGCACGGTCCCGCCGGTCCCAAGCAGTTCGCGCTCATGCACGAGATCGATCCTCGACTCGAAACGCGACGCTTTCACATAGGCGTCCACCTGTTCCGCCAGCCAATGGGTATTGATCAATACCCGCTCGATCCCGGCTCCGAACAGCAGTTCGAGCCAATAGTCCAGCAGCGGCCGGCCATTGACGTCGAGCAGACATTTCGGCGTCGTCCTGGTGACGGGCCTTAAACGACTGCCGACTCCGGCGGCTAGAAGCAGCGCGCGCATCGTTACTCCCGTCAATCGTGACTGAAGCCCGACTCGTCGATTTCCGCGACGAGCTCGGCAACGGTCAAAGGCTTGTTTCCGACACGGGAAACCTGCAACGCCGCCGCCAGCGCTCCCAGATACGCGCCTTGCCAGATGTCCGCGCCGACCCGCAGCGCCATCGTCGAACTGATGAAGAAACTGTCGCCCGCGCCTGCAACATCCTTGGGGGAGAGGTTGAATGCCGGCAGACGGTCGGTGCGAAGCACGCCGTCAAGCAAACCATTGATCAGAACGCCCTCGGCCCCAAGGGTGATGGCCAGATTCCCGGCGCGCGCTTTGGAAATGAGGCGGTCGCTAACCGCGGCCAGTCCGGATACAAAGTCGTTCAATGCCAGCCGGGCTTCTCGCTCGGTCGGTGTGATCAGTGCCATGTCCTTGAATCGGGAAACGTCGCCGAGTTGCGATGAGGCCTGGCTATCGGCGGCCATCATTACGCTCGCGGCGCGCGCCTTTGCCGAGATCGCATCGACGAGATCCTGGGGCAGGCATCCGTAGTTGAAGCAAGAGAACAGCACCAGGTCGCAGGTCGCCAAGGCCTTTTCAACGGCAGCCAACATCTTGTGCTGAATCTCGGCACTCGCGGGGTGATGCCGAAGGTGGTTGACGCGCAACAACGTCTTGTTCAGGGCCCTGAATCGTTGTTTTCGGGTCGTCGGCCGGGTAGTGTCGGCGAAATGATCGCAGCGCACACCCTGTTCCTCGAGCAAATCAATGGCGAACTTCGCGGATTCGTCTTCGCCGACAACCGTACAGTAGCGCACCTCGGCGCCGAGGCCTCGTGCGTGCGCGGCGACGCCGCCGGCTCCCCCGACAAAGGTCTTTGTGATAATCGGTGTCACGACGATCGTCGGATCTTCCTGCGACATGCCTATCGCATCGCATGTGACGTATTCGTCGACGATAAGATCGCCGATCACCAGCACCCGCATGCCCGACATCTTTGCGAGGATGGATTTCAGATCCGATATGTCGAACCCGTGATGTTTCGGAAAATCCAGCGGCTTGCGTATCGCCGTGAGATCGGTGCGGGAATAATCCCGCTCCAGCAACGAAAGCGAAGCAAAGCGCAATTCGCCGGAACTGAAAACAAGCCGGCCGCCGTAGGAATCCACCGCGGCCTGTTCCGGATTGAAGCGCGTCTCAAACTCCTTGCCCTTGACCACCACATTCGGCTTCAACGCGGCGATAAGCGAATCAGCCGGCGCATCAAGGCCGACCGCGTGATCGACCATGCTGATCGATCGCACGTTTTCAAGGCGCATGTCTTGCGGAACCGTGACGCCGGCAACCTTGTCGGAATTGACTCCGACGACGAGAACGTCGGCTTGCTCGGCTGCAAATTTCAACAGCCTGAGGTGACCGGGGTGAACGACGTTGAAGTTACCGGAGACAAAAGCTATGGTTTTGTTCTCGCCGCAAGCAAGCCGTACCTCGCTAGAATCCGCAGATTCTCTGCGTACCAGCATGGTCATCCAATGCAGTCCCCAACATAGGTCGGCGCCCCGAATCATGCTGCAATTAAAGGTTGGTCAGGTCAAGGGCTACGCATCTAATGACGGCGGATTGTGCACCGAAGCAGGCCGACTTGGCTGCTATCGCCCCGTAAATTGTATGGAAGTTTTTGAGATCAGCGTAAGTTCCTGAGCGCCACGGTGCTCCGTGGCGGCAGAAATTTTGGGCGCGAGCGTGATTCGGCCTCGTTGAGGATTGGACCAGTCGTGCGTTGGGGGCACGGCGAAGCGGCCCCTCCATTTCGTCCATGGAAGCGATAGGCTTCCCGAATCAAGAACTCGGCTGTTTGACAATTGAATCAGTGTGGAGACGTGCCACTCACAGCCGTCATCGCCCGGCGGTGACCGGGCGACCCCGTAGTCCCTGGCGTTGGTGATTCAATCGAAAGGCCACTTCTGGCTTCAAACTGCGCCGCAGTATTTCTGCCACATCGTCAGGTAGCCCTCTTCCACGGCTCTGGCGTATTCGAGCGGGCTGCAGCGCTCGGCAATGAGATCGGGCAGCGCGTGACGAATCGTTCTGAGCTGGTCCACGGTCGATCGCAGCGCAATTTCCACGTATCGATCGTCATCGTCGGCGACCCAGTCGCCGAGTCCCACAGCCGACAGGATGGCGCCGCCCACTCGGCTCGCCGCGGCGCTGCCGAGCTTGGCCACGACCGGCACTCCCATGTACAGCGCCTCCCAGGTGGAGACACCGCCGCCCTGCGGAAACGGGTCGAGGCAAATGTCGACTTCGCGGTAGGCCGCAAGATGTTGCTCGCGGCGGGTCGATCCCATGAGCGATATCCGATCCGGCGCTATGGCATGCGACGCAAGTCTTTCCATCAGTGTGCTCCGGATCGAGGCATCGTCGATCTGCGAATGCTTGATCAGCAATCGTGACGTAGGATCGGAACGCAGGATCCGCGCCCAGACGCCGATAGCGGCATGGGAAATCTTGTTCACCCTGTTGAAGACGCCGTAGGTCAAATAGCCATTCGAGGTCACCGGCGGCTCCGGGCATCGCAACTCTGCTGGTGGCGGCTCGATAATGACTGCGCAGGGCAGATCATGGATCTGCTCGGCGTGGAGATGACGAACGTCCGCCGGGATCATCACCGGATCGGAGAACAGGTAATCGATCGTCGGCAGACCGGTGCCGGTGGCATGTCCCCACGCGGTCACCTGGACCGGGGCCGGCTTGCGGGCAAACGTCCGAAGCCGATTGCCGCCGCCGTGCCCGGACAGGTCGATCAGGATATCGACCTTGTCGGCCCGGATGCAGTCCGCCAGCCGGTCGTCGGACCATTGCAGGACGTCGCGCCATCGGTCGGCGACATCCCGGAACGTGCCGGTCACCGCATCCTCGGTCGGAGAGCAGGAATAGCAGATCACCTCGAAGCGCGTCTTGTCATGGTTCTGCAGGACCGGCCGGAAGGCGAACGCGGCCGAGCGATGGCTGAACTCGGCGGAGACGTAGCCCAGCACGATGCGCCGGTTCGGATCGCGATCGCCGTGGTGTTGCGGCGGGTGGTCCGCGGCAATGTTCGATCCGATCTGGCGCCACCACTCGGATCGGGCCGCCTGATGCCGCGCGAAGTCGCCTTCGGTACTGAAATCCAGCGTGAAGATCCTGCTCGACAGCGCAACCTCGTCGTCCGGCTTGATCGCGAGCGCGCGATCCAGGAACGAAACCGCGGCTTCCGCGTCGCCCAGCCGGGCATGGCATTGACCGATCAGGGTGAGCGCCCGCGCCGAGTTGGGTTCGATCGCAAGCCCGGTCTGGCAGGCTGCCAGCGCCTCGGTCGCCCTCAAGGTCAGCAGCAGGGCGTTGCCGCGACCAAGCCAGGCTTCCGACAGCTTGGGGTTGATCGACAAGGCCCTGTCATAGTTCGCCAGCGCCTCGTCGCGGCGTCCGAGATCCACCAGCGCTCCGCCCCGGTTGATCCAGCTGTTGACCTCGTCCGGCGCCAGTGCGAGCGCCCGATCGAAGTCGGCAATGGCCCGCTCCGCCTGCTTCAATTCCTTGAATGCGGCGCCGCGATTGGCCAAGGCCCGGACGTGGTCGGGCTTGCGCGCGAGGGCGCTGTCGTAGCTTGCGATTGCATCGTCAAAGCGCCCAAGCTCGTGAAGGGCATTGCCCCTGTCGTTGAAGGCGTCGGCATGCTGCGGATCGAGTGCGATCGCCTGATCGAAGCTCGCGACCGCCTCGGTGAAACGCCGCAGCCCCATCAGCACATTGCCGCGGTGGAAATATGCGCCGGCAAAATCCGGCTTCCGGGCGATGGCGTGGTCGCAACTGGCCAAGGCCTCGTCCAGTCGCTGCAACACCATGAGAACGACGGCCAGGTCGCAATGCGCCGCGACAGATTGCGGGTCGAGCAACAGCGCCCGCTTGAGCGAGCGCGCCGCGGCTTCGGAGTTGCCGCTCAGCTGTTCGGTCACGCCCAGCATGTGCAGGGCGTCGAAGTGGTTTGGACGCTTTTTCAGCACCCGCCGGTACGCGGCCAGGGCATCGTCAAAGTGACCGAACCGCTGGAAGGCCTGCCCCCGGGCGAATTCGCGCGCGATGTCGAACCCTTTGCGGGGTGGCGGCGCCACGCTGAAAGCCTTCGGTCTTCCGAGGTTCATTGGATGGTCTCTTCCCTGCCAAAGCGCCATGAGTGCCAAGATACCAGTCCGGCTCGCTGCGGGGTGGTTCGGCGGCGGAGGCAGCCTCGACCAGACTCGTTAACAAACTGTTAACCATGTTTCCGAGGCAGGCGATCGAGTGCCGGTCCGCTCGCAATGGCCGCGCGTGATGATGCCTGGCTGAAGGCGTGCAGCTGACCGCGGTTGAATCCTTGGCGCGAGCAGGAATCAACCGTCCGACCGCTTTCAGCCCGGTCAAATGACCGGGTCCGCCCCGGCCATCCGGCCGATGGTCCGGCGGTGCTGAATCGTCCAGTTTCATGCCTATCTTGCAATCGACAGGAGTTAGCCATGACCGAACAGTCAGACCCGTTGGCCCAATTCTCGGACGCCCTGGCGGCGCGGGCGGAAGCCGCCACTGGCGCGGTGGTCGCGGTCCGCCTCGGCCATGGGCGGCATCTCACCGGGATGCTGTGGCGCGACGGGATTGTCGTGGTGTCCGAGCAGTCGCTGCCGCGTACAGAAGGTTTTGAAGTTGTCGCGGCCGGCGGCGCGGTGCTGACGGCCGGCACGGCCGGGCGCGACCCCGGCACCAACATCGCGATCCTGCGGCTGGCGGAGCAGGTGGCATCGCCATCGATCAGCGCCGGCCAGGCCCGCACCGGGTCGGTCGCGCTTGCGATCGGCGCCGACGGAAGCGGGGCTGCCAGCGCGCGGCTGGGACTGGTCAACCTCGCCGGCGCCGAATGGCATTCCAGCCGCGGCGGCCTGATCGACCGGCGCATCGTGCTCGATCTCAGGCTTTCCCGCCACGAGGAGGGCGGACCGGTGTTCGACGCCGCCGGCGCGTATCTCGGGATGTCGACCTTCGGGCCACGCGGCCAGGTGATTGCGATTCCGACCGCGACCATCGAACGCATCGTGCCGCTGCTGCTCAAGGACGGCCACATCGCGCGCGGCTGGCTCGGCGTCGGCCTGCAGGCGGTCGCGGTGCCCGATGCGTTGCGCGAGACCGCCGCGCAGTCCAGCGGCCTGATGGTGATGTCGGTGGTGGCCGACGGCCCGGCGGCGCAGGCGGGAATTGTGGCCGGCGACATCATTCTGAGCGTTGACGGCACATCGACGCATCGGTTCGGAAGACTGGCCAGGCATTTCGGTCCCGACAGCATCGGGCGCAAGGCCGAGCTTCGCCTGATCCGCAGCGGCGCGGTGATCACGGTGGCGGCGACGATTGCGGAACGGCGCGCCGCATGAGGCAGGCGGCAAGCCAACCGGCGCCGTCGGCGCGGCTGCGTGTCGCCGTCCATGCGGCGGATGCGCTGCGCCGGGCTGCCTTGAGCGAGGTGGTCACTGAGGCCGGACATCTGGTCGTCGGCATGCAGGACACCGCCGACGTCGTGCTGGCCGACGGCGACCTGGCGGGCGAAACCCGCCAGGTCGTCTGCCTCGGCGGCGCCGATGATGGCTCAGCCGGCGTGCTGTCGCGCGAGGCGGGCGCGCACCAGATCGATGCCGCGCTTCGGGCGGTGGCCGCCGGCCTGATCGTCCGCTGCAGCGGCGCGGCCGAGGCCGGCTTTGCCGCGATGCGCGAGAGCGATGGTCAGGCGCTGCTGACGCCGCGCGAACTCGACGTGCTGGCGGCGCTCGCCGAGGGCATCACCAACAAGGCCATTGCGCGCCGCTTGAACATCTCGCTGCACACCGTGAAATTCCATGTCGAATCGCTGTTCCGCAAACTGGGTGCGCGGACCCGGACCGAAGCCGTGGCGAAGGCCGCCGAACGCCGTCGCCACGAGACCATCACGCTGTGACAACAGGCGGATGCGCCGGCTTACAAAACCGCTGCCCTACCGCTAGGCCAAGCGGCAACTGACTCTCGTGGACCGCAAGTCGCTTCATTGACCCTTCCGTTGCCTTTGGTACGATCAGCGGCAAGCGCAGGAGCAACATCGTGGCGGACCAGTTCAGCTTTTCGGTCGTACTGGAACCGCAGCAAGGCGGTGGCTTCACCGTGTTGGTCCCGGCGCTCCCCGAAGTGGTCACGGAAGGCGATACCGAGCAGGAAGCGCTGGCTAATGCAGAAGAAGCCATCCGCGCCATTCTTGCATATCGGCGCGATCAAGGTCTTGCCATTCCCGCCGACGCGCATCCCGAAATCCGCCGCGTGACTGTTGTCAGCTAACTATGGCGGGCGCAGCGCGCCTTCGCTGAAGACTCTCCTGGCCAGCCGCAGCTACAGGCTCAGCGCCGGCTCGGGAGCCAGCGGTTGCAAGCCGCCGAACCGGCGTTCGCGTTGCCGGAAGGCGGCCAGCGCTTCGGCGAGATCTTCGGCGGCGAAATCCGGCCACATCCGCTCGGTGAAATGCAATTCGGCGTAGGCGCTCTCCCACAGCAGGAAATCCGACAACCGCTGCTCGCCGCTGGTGCGGATGATGAGGTCGACGTCGCGCAGCCCGGGTTCGCCGGTGACCAGCCGGGAGAACATCTCGCGGGTGAGATGGCCCAATCCGGCGGCATGGGTGGCGGCATTCAGGATCGCATCGCGGGCCGAATAGTCGACCGCGATGCGCAGGTGCAGCACATCGCCGCTTGCGGTGGCGATCTCGGCGCTCTCGATCGCGGCGGCAATGCCGTCGGGAAGCCGATCGCGGCGTCCGATCACGGTGAGACGGACGCCGTTGCGGACCAGGCTTTCGACCTCGTTGGCCAGATAGAACCGCAACAGCCCCATCAGCGCCGACACTTCGGCTTTCGGCCGCCGCCAGTTGTCGCTGGAGAACGCGTACAGCGTCAGCGTCGCCACACCCTGTCCGGGGGCCGCCTCGACCACACGCCGGATCGCTTCGACGCCGGCCTGGTGACCGCGCAACCGCGACAGCTGCCGCCGGGTCGCCCATCGCCCGTTGCCGTCCATGATGATGCCGACGTGAAGTTGAGATGAGAGACTACTTTGCATTACAAAGTTTCCTGCTAAAAAAAGCCATGCGGAGTCACGCCGGAAGGATGCCGAGCTGAACCGACGGGCTGTCTTGCTTGCCGGCGGCCCTCGCCGCGTCCCGAACCAGCCGCTCGAGCACCGCGAGGTAATCGAGAAAACGGCGGCGGCCGGTTTTGGTCAGGCGACAACTGGTGTGGGGACGGTTGCCCTCGTAGCCCTTGGTGACGTCGACCAGGCCGGCCTCCTGCAGCACCTGCAGATGACGGCTGAGATTGCCGTCGGTCAATCCGCAGAGCCGCTTGAGATCGGCAAAGGCCAATCCCCGGGGATGCGCCATCAGCGAGGTCAAAAGCCCCAATCGCGCCTTCTCGTGGATCACCCGGTCGAGACCGTCATAGGAGAACGGCGCCTTGTTCGCTTCAGTCTTCGACATCAGGCTCTCCGGAAGCAAAGTGCAGGATGGCTGCCATCAGCGACTGGCCGATCACGAACGGCAGGCCCATCGCCCAGGGCGACAGCGCGTGGCTTTCGCTGGCCAGCAGCAGGGTGGTGAACCCGGCCAGAAAATACCAGCCACCTGCCAATGCGACGGTGCGCGGCAGCGAGCGGACCGACGCGAACACCCCGAGGCTGACAAACACCTGCCACAGGCCGGGGAGCATCCACAGCGTCTCCGGCGCGAACTTCCAGAGCATCGCGGCCAGCAGGACGCCCGCCGCGCCGGCCGGCAGGAACTGTTCGACCGCCTGGTGAACCATGGCATCGGCGAGGCCGGAATGATGCCGGCGCGAGCGCGCCTGCATCTCGATCCAGATCATCGCCCCGGACAGCAGCGCGGCGACGGCCCAACCGGAGAAAAAGGTCAGCGGCTGACGGGTTGGATCGTCGAGCCACAGGAATTGCAGGATGGCGGTGACCAAGGCCACGCCGCCGGTGGCGGCGACCGCCGCCGGGCCGTAGCCGCGAAACGCCGTGCCGGCGGCAATCTGGCTGCGAATCGCGAAGATGTCGGCCAGCGCCTTGTCGAGATCGTGCATCCGCCCCTCAACTTTGCAGTGCAAAGCATACACCGGGGCAAAGCAAATGCAAGTCGCTCAGGGGGTGCAGGGATAGCACCGCTTGCCCAGCTGTTCGCCGTGCCTTCGGGAGTTCCCGCGGCAGGCTTGGCGATCGTCGATGCGGTGCAGCAACCCGCGTCCCGGGGTAAGGCCAGCGCAGTGGCAGCTGCCGGGAAGCCCGTAGCGCACTCGCTCGTGGTCGGTCTGCCTCTGACCTCGCCGCGCGCACCGCTCCGCCGCTTGCGATCCGGTCGCCGAACGGTGGGCAGCGCCGTCGATCCGACGCATGAAGCCCCCGCAAGGTTGGATTTACCCGATCGTCGGTTGCATATTTTCCCGATACGGCTTGTCAAACTTGCCCGACCGGATCAGATTTCAACCGCACCGGCTGCATTTCAAACAGGTCGGTTGAAGCCAACAATATTCAATGGGGCGGAAAACATGAAGAGATCTTCCATTTTGTGCGCCGCGGCGTGGGCCGGCGTCGCCGGGCTGCTCGCAGGACCAGGTATTGCCCAGGAAACCAAGCAGCTGGCCAAGTCGAGCTCGGGCCAGGCCAAGATCGAGCCGGTGACCCAGCAGCAGCTCAACGCGGCCGACAAGAACGTCAATAATTTTCTGCTGACCAACGGCAATTATGCCCAGACCCGCTTTCATCCCGCCAAGCAGATCGAGCGCGACAACGTCAAGAACCTGCACGTCGCCTGGATCTTCCAGACCGACGTCAAGGAATCGCTGGAAACTTCGCCGATCGTCGTCGATGGCGTGATGTATGTGACGACGTCGTTCAGCCATGTCTATGCGCTCGACGCCAAGACCGGCGCGCAGCTCTGGCACTACAACCACAAGATGGGCCCGATCACGACCTACTGCTGCGGTCCCAATAACCGCGGCGTCCAGGTGCTCGGCGACCTCGTCTATCTCGCCACGCTCGATTCCAAGCTGGTGGCCCTGAATGCCAAGACCGGCGAGGTCGTCTGGACGACCGATATCGCCGATCCGGAACAGGGTTACAGCGAGACGATGGCGCCGACCGTCATCAAGGACAAGGTTCTGGTCGGAACCAACGGCGGCGAATACGGCATCCGCGGCTTTCTGAAGGCCTATGACGCCAAGACCGGCAAGCTGGTCTGGACCTTCAACACGATTCCGGAAAATTCGGTCGGCGTCTGGGCGACCAAGGACGCCACCGGCCGCGACCTGCACCGCAATATCCAGGCCGAGAAGGATCAGCTCGCCAAGACCGGCGACCCCTTCGCAAAACTGGGGGGCGGCGTGTGGCAGAATCCTTCCGTCGATCTGGCGACCAACCGGATCTATTTTGTCGTCGGCAATCCCTCGCCCGACCTCGACGGTTCGATCCGCCCCGGCGACAACCTCTACACCGACTCGCTGGTTTCGCTCGATCTCGACACCGGCAAATATGTCTGCCACCTCCAGTACATCCCCCACGACGTGTGGGACCTCGACGCGGTCAGTCCGACGGTGCTGGTCGACGTCAAGGGCAAGGACGGCAAGACCATCCCGGGCGTGATTCATGCAGGCAAGACCGGGCACATCTATGTTCACGACCGCAAGGACTGCAGCCTGATCCGCTTCTCGGAACCCATGGTGGCCCAGGAGAACATGTGGGTGCTTCCGACCAAGGAAGGTGCGCGCATGCTGCCGGGGGCCAATGGCGGTGTCGAATGGTCGCCGATCGCCACCGACCCGGGTCAGGGGCTGGCCTATGCCATCAACCTGCATCAGCCGATGACCTACCAGGTCGAGAACTCGCCCTATCCGAACGGCAAGTTGTGGCTTGGCGGCGCCTTCAAGGCGATTCCGACCGAGGCCCAGGCCGGCAACATCACCGCCGTCGACTACAATACCGGCAAGATCAAATGGCAGGTGAAGACGCCTGAACCGATGATCGGCGGCATTCTCGCCACCGCCGGCGGCCTGGTCTTCACCGGTGAGGGCAACGGCAAGTTCGCGGCCTACAATTCGTCCAACGGCAAGGAACTGTGGAGTTTCCACGCCGGCGCCGGGGTCAATGCGCCGCCTTCCACCTATATGGTGGGCGGCAAGCAATATGTCGTGGTCGGCGCGGGCGGCAACACCCAGGTGGACTTCCACCGCGGCAACAACATCATCGCGTTCACGCTGGATTGAACCGGCGGACCATAGTATCTGATGGCGAAGCGGGGCCGGTCTGGCCCCGCTTCTTTTGATGGAATGGGCTGGACTGGATCGATGAGCGGCAAGTTGACCTCGTGTATCACCGGCATGGCCGTGCTGCTGGCTGTTCCGGGCCTCCCGTTGAGACCGCTGCACGCCCAGGGCATCGAAGACAAGATCCAGGTTTGCGCCGGCTGCCATGGCGCGGACGGCAAGCCGGTCGACAAGACGATTCCGGTGATCTGGGGCGAACAGGCCGGCTACCTCTATATCCAGCTGCGCGATTTCAAGCGCGGCGACCGCAAGAACGACATCATGCAGCCGATCGCGTCGGCGTTCGAACGCGACGACATGCTGGCGATCGCGGAATATTTCTCGAACAAGCCGTGGCCGGACCTCGGTCAGCCGCGGGCGTCAAAAGAGGTTTCGGACCGGGCGCTGAGCGCCAACCGCTCGGTGGGCTGCACCGGCTGCCACCTCGATCATTTCCAGGGCGACGGCACGGTGCCGCGCCTGGCCGGCCAGAGCAGGGATTACCTGACCAAGACCATTGCCGATTTCCGCAGCCGCGCGCGCGGCAACAATCCCGGCATGACCGATCTGATGCTGGCGACTTCGCCCGACGACCTCGCCGCGCTGACGGAATATCTGTCAGGGCTGTGAGCCGCGTCAGCGCGGCGTCAGCTTTTCGCGCAACGCCGTCAGCCGCGTGAGGTCCGCGGCGCGTTTTCCGGCCTTGTCCTTCAGCGCCGAATCGGCGCCGCGCGCCAGCAGCAGATTGACGATCTCGCCATGGCCGCCTTCGGCCGCAATCATCAGCGCGGTGCGGCCGCGGTCATCGCGATCGTCGATGGCGGCGCCGGCGTCGAGCAGGTAGCCGACGACCGCGACCGCCTGCGCTTCGGGGGCCTGCTCATCCGGGCCCGACGCCCACATCAGCAGCGTGAGATCATTGGGGTAGCGGGCGTTGATGGCGATATTGCGCGCCAAGAGCCGCTTGACGATGTCGAGCCGGGCGCCGGCCGCGGCATAGACGATCGGCGGCTTGCCGGTATCGTCGGCCGCCCGCTCGTCGGCGCCATGCGCCAGCAGCGCCTCGACGATCGCGTCGTCGCCGACATAGGCGGCGGCGGCGATCGGTGAAATCCCGCTGCGCCCGGTGAGCCTGACGTCGGCGCCGCGTTCGATCAGCCGTAGCGCCACCGGGGCGCGGCCGGCCTCGGCGGCGGAAAACAGCGCGGTGGCGCCGGCAAGATTGCGGGCGTCGATCGGCGCGCCGCGCGCCAGCAGGAGGTCGACCATCTCGAGCTGGCCGGCCTTGGCGGCGTGGCCGAGCGGCCGGGCGCCAAGCCGGTCACGCGCGTCGAGCGAGGCGCCGTGGTCGAGCAGGTCGGTGACGAGCGCGAGGCAATTGCCGTCGACCGCCGAAAACAGCGTCAGCGACACTTCGATCGCCGTGATCTGCGGCTTGGCAATTTCCAGCCGGCGGCCGAGTTCCTGGCATCGCTCGGACTCCGCCGCGGCGGCGGCCGACACTTCATACAAGGCGGCGATGGCGATGGCGCAGAGAACGGCGCAGCGAAAAACAATATGGCGGTGCAAGGCGTTTTCTCCTCAAGGGGCACGCTTGTTGGTTGCGGGGTGCCCTTGCGATCAGGGTGCCATGACGGCCCGCCTGTGCCAACAATGCAGACGGCTTGCCGGAATACAAAACGCCGCATCTCCCTCCGTGCCAATGATCATGCGACCGCGGCGCGCGTGGCTGCGTCCTCTCCCCCTGCGGGAGAGGGCTCAATAATGCCAGCAACGGACTCTGCTGGGTGAGGGGTCGACGCAGAGCACTACCCCCTCACCCAGCAGAATTTGTTGCTGACGTCTCTCAAGCCCTCTCCCGCAAGGGGAGAGGGCACAGACACGGACGCCGCCACAATCCGCCGGCGTCCGTCATCGACAGGCCTGGTTGGCCGCCGCCGGCACCGCCAGGAAGCTGATGCTGGCCGGCGCGAAGCTCACTTTGTCGGCCGCGGCCGGAACCCCCGCGAGCGCCGGCAGGGCATCGCCGTCGCCGAGCGCCAGCACGCGGCCGTTCAGCCTGACCTCGGCATCCCCAGGGTTTGCCGCGTCCAGGGTGTAGCGCAGCGACGCCGTCGCAAGCCTGAGCGAGTGCGGCGCGTTGCGGTCGGGATTGATCACCAGCACGACCACGCCGCCTGGTACGCCGCGCTGGCAATGGGCGTAGACATGGAGGCCGGAGCGAAGGGGCACGCCGGCGTCGAGCACCGTGGCTCCCATCAGTTGCCGCCACAGCCATGCGCCCCAATAATTCGGCCGGGGCTGCAGCGTCGTCTCGTCGAGCAGGCCGTAATCGCTTGCCGCCAGCGTGTTGTGCATGACGATTTGAACGCCGGCCCTGGCCAGCCGCCCGAGCTGGTCGAGATAGCGGAAGGTGTCCAGGAAGGTCGCGGCCCAGCGATTTCCGCCGCAGGCCGCCTCCGCGGTTTCGGTGAGCCAGATCGGCTTGACCGGCGCGAACCGGTCGCGCAGCGCGGCATAAAATTTTTCGGTGCGATCGGTCTGCGACAGCCAGGTTTCGGAAAGCGCCGCCTCCGGCGTGCGGTCGCCGCCGCAACGCGCCGACAGCGCCCCATAATAATGATAGGAAAACGCATCCAGGCCCGGCCCGGATGCGGCGAGCAGATCGGCAGCAATGTCGGTCTCGCCGACCGTGCCGGGACCGAGGATGATCGATCCGGGAGCGGCCTGCCGCATCAAGCTGCGGAATATCTTGAAATCCCTGCCATAGGCGCTTGCATCATAGCCATCGGGCGCACCGCCCATCGCAGCAAGGTTCGGCTCGTTCATGAACTCCGCGGCGGCGATGCGGCCTCCGACCGAACCGGTATAGGCGAGCAGTTCTTGCGCCTGATCCGGTTTCCAGACCCCCTCGGCGTCGCGGGTACCCGGACTGACGGCGAACGACGTCACGATCCCGGCATCGGTGGCTTGCGCGAAATCGACCACGCTGCGCCATTGCGGGCGGGTCAGGACGCCGCCGAATCCGGCGGGCGGCGCCGCCGGCACGGTGTCCGAATCGGAAAAATAGGTGGTGTTGGCCCAGGTGCCGCTGACCCGCAGATAGCTCGGCCCCAGCGCCGCCGCGAGCTTTCGCAATCGGGCACGGGTCAGATCGATCGGCGGCCGGTATTGGTAGAGACTGGAATCCATGCCCGGCGGCGTGTCCGATCCGGGTCGCGGCGGCGCCGGCCCGGCGTCCTGCTTCGAGCGATACGGCTTCCAAAACCTTCCGCCGGTGATTTCGATCATCTCGATGTTGTAGGACAGAAAGCGCGCATCGACGGTGCCGACAGCGGGCAGGCTTGAAGCATTGACCGATGGCGCCTCGGTGCGAGCCGCGCCATGGGCCGGGATCGCCGGCAACGCAGCGGTCAGGCCGCAGCAGAATGCGGCGACCACAGACGAAACGGCTGCCGGGCGGCCGGACGCGGGATTCGCAAGCGGAGGAAGCGACATCAGACCAGATCTTGCGGACGAATGATGTCGGGTGGACCGGCGAGCCCCGCCACGCGTTCGACGAATTCGCCGGTCCCACCCCGGCGGTCGCCGCCGGTCCCGTCCCACAGCGCGATCAACCGCACCTTGCCATATTGCTGCGCCAAAGCGAGCAGGCGGTCATTGCAGATTGCGAAAGCATCATCCGACGGGGCAAGGCCGAGGTCATATCGGAGCTGCGGATCGGTTTCGTGCCAGAGTTTTTCGAAGCGACGCACCCAGTCGCCCGTGCTGCTGCCCTCGACCGATGTCCCGACGAATCGGTGCGGAGAAAACGGCAACACGATGACGGTGTCGATGCCGAGGCTGCGGCAGACCTCGTGGAACAGGATATCGCCGCCCCTCGCCAGGCTGGCAAATCCCCTGATGCCGGCGCCGTCTCGCAACCGGGAATAATGCCCGACCCGCTGCGCGATCGCGCGCCTGGCCGCATCTTCGAGTTCCGGCGGGAAGCGGTGCGGCTCGCGGTCTGCTGCATCGGTCATGTGCCCGGTGAAGACCAGCGAAAGCGCTTCGGGGTTCATCGCAGCACCTGGTTCACAAGGGATCGCCACAGCGGGTCCGGCGCGCGCAAGCCGTGGCGGTCAGCCCCGGGGCGGCAGTTTGACCTTGCCGTATCGCAAGTAAAGCCAGTTGAGCGGAACAAGGTGGATCCATGCGACCAGCCAGCCGACCGTGACCATCACGAGGCCGGTGAAAATGACCGTCATGCTTTTCGGCGCGGGCAAGCGTCGGTGAGCGAGCCATAGCACAAGGCTGGACGCGATGATAAGGAGCAACCCCAAAGTTGCGCCCAGCAGCGCTGCGGTTGCCACTGCCAGCCACGAGAAGCCGTGAGCTGTCGAATCAAAGGCGTTCGAGGCGTAGGCGGACGGCCCGAGCAGGCTCGCCAGCACGCGGCCGCACGTCGAATCGAGACAAAACGCGTCAAGCGCATCGCGGATAACAAAGGCCACGAAGATTCCGGCGGCAAGCAGCGCCGCCAGCGCCAGTGCCTTCAGTGCCGGCCATAGCTGCCACACCTTGAACAGCAGGTTCGCGCCGACACCGAGCTGCTTGAGCAGGTCGACATGCTCAAGGTCCCTGCCGGGCAGCCGCAATACGATGTCCTCGATCGCGCGGAAGTCCCAACGAACCCTTTTCTCGTCCGGGATCGGCAGATGCGACAGGCTGTTCTGCACTTCGGTCGTCATCATCCGATAGCCGCTCAGCATCAGGGCATAGGCTTCGGTATCGGAAAACGAATCGAGATCGGTTCGGATCGAGGCCAGCCGCGATTGAACCGACTTGGGAATTCCATAGGTCGTGAGCGGAACATTTTGGGTCCGAATCTCGTCCTGGTTCGGATCCTGACAATCCACCCAGTCGATCTGAGCCGCTTCGAGGTCCTTCTTGAGATGCAGAAACACAAGACCGCTCAACGCCGAAGATCGGCGAAGCAGGCTGAGCTCGCGGTACTCGGCCTCCCGCACCCGCGCCATCAGGATGTTGCTGGTACGCAGTCCGACCGACAGAATTTCCTCGCTTGGGTGGTTCTCGCTGCTGCTCTGTCCGCTGGCGTCGCTGACCAGCATGACGGTGCATTCCTGCTCCAGCAGCCCGACAATTCCCTGATTGTCATGGGTTCCTCCGTCGACGAGGCGCACCGATCGGTTCGGATAGAGGCCCCTGAATTCGACCGGATCGAACAGCGAAGGCACGCACGCTGACGCCGCTACGGCCTGCCCGAGGGCGACCTGCTGGTGCGCCGGCGGCGCTTCCCAATAGTACATGCGTCGCAGGATATCGTTGCGGTCGACGGGCGAACTGGCGCCGAGCGGCGGTTCGCCCATCCAGCTCACGGCGAACTGCCAGTTGTGACCGGTGTTCAGCGCGGTCGCATTGAGCAACAGGATCGGCGCCTTGGCGGATCGCGCCCAGTTGTCGAGTTTCGGATTGAAGTCGGGGTCGTCAACCCGTGGCCGGATCTGCAACTCGTTCAGCCAGCGCCGGCGGCCCGAATAGCCGTCGCGCACCCGCGCATAGATGTGCTTCTCGAACAGCCAGCCGAGATGTGTTGTTCGCGTATAGCCGGGCCACAGCAACGACAGCACATTGGCCCCCCAGGCGGTGAACAGCCGCAGGCGAAGATTTTTCTGTATCGCTGCGAGAAAGTCCCGCTCAAGGCGGCGCACGATCGCGATATAATCGTCTTGCGTGATCTCGGCGTCAGGCTTTTCCTGCAGCAGCCGACGCACCTCCAGATAGTAATGCGCGCCGATAATCGAACCGCCGGACACGCAGGACAACACTTCGACGTATCGCAGCATGTCGAGTTCCGCCATCCGCGCCAGAACGCCGATGTGAAACAGCGAGGCCCGAAAGCCGCCGCCCGAAAGCGCCAGGCCGACTTTTCCGATCATGACGCTGCGCACGGCGGAGCTGGCGTTGCTCAGGATGACGCATAGCGTGCGATAGGCTTCGGAGCCTTCGGTCAGGTCGAGTTGTTGAGCGACCGCCAGGGTGACGAGCTGCCGCGTGGTGCTTTCGAGTTCCCATTGTGGCGGATCGAGCGCCAGGCCTTCGCGCAGCCAGAAGCGGGCTTCGGAGAAGCGACCGAGCCCGAAACACGCCTCTGCCAGGGTGGCGATAAACCACCAATAGCCCTTGACCCAGGCGTTGCTGGCTTTTTCGCCGAACGATGGCAACTGGGACACGATCCGCTCCCGGATCGCGCGGGCCTCCGCGACATGGCGAAGCGCTTCGCTCGGCACGTCCTCGCGTTCCTGCTGGGCCAGCAGGTCCAGCATGAAGGCGGCATTGATGCCGGTATAGCCCTGATCCTCGGTGACGTCGCGGGCTGCGCCTATTCCATAATAGGCGACGGATCGCTCGAGGTCGCGCCGCCGGCCGGTCAGTTTCCACCAATATTTATGGATGGCCCCGGCAAGTCCGAGAGTTTCAGACGAGGGATTTTCGGCATGCAGATCCATCGATTCCAAAAGCGCGAGCGCGCTGGGGAAACGCTGTTCGGCAGGCAAGTCCGGATCGCGGTAGGTGCAAAGCGCCTGTCGCTGGACCAGTTTGAGCCATTGCGCCTCGCTCAGCCGCCTGACCTCGGGAAGCCTCAGCGCCAGCGCAAAAAGCTGCCTCGCATAGGTGAAATACCTCTCGTTTTTCAGGCGCTCGGCCAGATCCCTGATTTCGTCCAGGCTTGCGCTCTCGCCACGGACGATCTGCTTGGCGCGCTCGACATCAGGATTGGTTGCGCCCTGCTTGTCGGCCGAACTGCTGATGCGGGTCTTGCGGGCGTGGGATTCCAGGCGCTTGTCGAGCCGGCCTTCGACCAGGAGATAGGCCTGGACCAGGGGATGAACGACGGGATGCCCGGAGGTCTGGTCGATCAGGTCGAGATCGGCCAGCCGTTGCCGCATTTTTGCGATCTCGGAATCCGGCCGGGCGGCGAGTTCGCTGTTTGATTCCGCCGATGTCGCCGGCGATGGGTTGCCGTCGGCCTTCGCCAGGCGGATCAGCAGCGCTTCTTCCTCGGGCGCCAGCCGTGAAATCGCATCCCGCAGGCTTTCCGCGATCGATGTGCTGCGATCCGCCACGCCGAGCTGGTCGAACGCCAGAATGTCGTGACGCTCGAAAGCGCTGCGGAGCTGCTGCTCGGCCTGGGCCAGTGTCATGCCTTGCGCCTGATGCCGATCCAGCGCGGCGCGGACCAGCGCTGCGCCCAGCGGCAAGGCGATCAGCGCGCGCGCAAATTCCGAGCGCGTGCTGCCTGGTTGGGCCAGGCTCAGTTGATCGGATTTGAGAATAGCGCGCGACTGCTCGGTCGTGAGCGAACCGACCGACACCACTTTGGCATTGAATTGCCGGGCCACGGCGGCGTCGCGCGTGACCACGATCTGACCGCTCAGCGCGCCGAATTTGAACGGCTCTTCGATATCGCGCAGCGACCGGACATCGTCGGCGACCAGCAGGTATCGGCTATTCGACAGGCTCTGCTGCAGCCCCTGATCGCCGGCCTGACGGTTGATGCCGAGCGTGGTTCGAAGCCATTCCTGCGCCGCCTCCGCGGTCCAGGGCCGGCTGGCGCTGAGCCACAGGATCCCGTCGGGATAGGCGCGGACCACGTCGGGATCCCGGCAAACCCGCGCCACCAGCGCGGTCTTGCCGGAACCTGCCCCGCCGCAGACCGTCACGCGGGCGCGCCGGGATGGTTCAGGCGGCTCCACCAGGTCTCGCTTGAGCTGCGCAAATTCGTTCGGTCGGTCGACCCACAAGTCCAGGCCGGGCGGCGCCAGTTGCGGCGCAGCTTTGGTCAGGAAAGGGAAGGCCGATTGAATCTCGCCCGCAAAAACCTCGCGGATCCTGCCATGCGCGGGCGCCAGCAGGGCAAGATGGACGGCGATCCTGCGATACGCATCGATTAGCTGCTGGGTTGCAGGATCGGCCGGCCCGGCATCCGGGCCGATCACGCATTCTTCCCGGTAATTGTATCGCGGGATATACGGGATCCGCAGATTCCATAGCGGCCGGTCGGAAGCTTCCAGGGCCTCCGGAACAAAGCCGCCACGTTCAACTTTTTCGTTGAAGACTTCCGAAAAGTCGCCGAGGCTTTCGGATTCCGAATTGTCGATCCGGGTCGGGATCACCAATACTTGGACCGCGCGTTGACCTCGCGCCAGCCTGATGTCGTCCTTGTTCAAGCCGGAGACCACGCGCGCCACCCCATCCAGGTTCTGGGAATTGGGGGCGCAGAATCCGACCACGGCGTCGGGAATGTGTCGCGTGCACACGCCGCCCATTTCGGTGACGCCGGTGCGGCTGTCGATCAGGACCACATCGGCGATGGCGCGCAACTGATGCCGAAACCAGGTGAAATATTCCCGGCCGCCATAGCTGGCATAGAATTCGCTCCAGTCGAAATCCTGCACCGTGCTGGCGTAGCCCGCGAATGTTTCGTTGGATCTGGCGCCGGCCGAGAGCAGATAGACGCCGTTGTTTCCGGAATCCGGCGGATGGATGCATTGCAGATAGGAGCCGAACGGCGAATAGGCCAATACGCCGCCGACGTCGGGAGGCGAAACAGGCGTCGCCTTGCGATAAAGCCCGTCGAGAAATTCCTCAATTCCCGGAGCAGATCCGGCCGGCGCACCGTCGTTGAGATCGGGCAGCAGAAAATCCGGGACGTTGGCCTGCTTCAGTACGTTCCGCGTCAGCTCCGCGGCACGCGCGGCTTCGCGGAGCTGTCGGTCGATGACTGCTTGCGCTGGTTCGACGGCCAGCCACGGGGCTGGGGCCGCTTTGATCTGTCGTGCGGAAAATTGCGGATAGGCGTTCTTGTAGGCGACCAGCATGTCGATCAGGCCGGGGTGGGCTCGCAATTCGCCGAGCTGCCTTTTGCTCCGGCGCGAACGGAAAAACGTCTCCAGTCCCGGCGCCTCCAGGTCCCAATCGATCATGATGACGCGCAGGCCCCTGGCATGGAAGCTCTCGGCGATGTTGGCCAGCGCCATCGAGCGGCCGACGCCACCTTTGTAGGAATAAAAGGTGTAGATCATTCGGCCCCCCTACGACACCAGCGGGTCCTTCTTTTGCTGATAAAAATAGCCGAGCCCGCTCCGGATCAGGCGCTCAACTTGCACGGCGTGCTGAACATCCACGCCGCAGAACGCAGATGGCCCGGTGGCCGGAATTTTCGGATGCAGATGGGCATCCAAGACCGTAAAGCCGTTGAAGTGCAGGCTGCTATACAGCCGCTCGGCCGCGGTGGCTTCGTTCGGCGATATCGATATGATCATCGACTGTTGCTTCTTCGCGTAGTCGCCAAGCCGCTCGAACACCCTCTGGATCAGCGGATGAAACAGCGAGATCGGGTCGGTGACCACGACCGACGGATGGTCCGACAAGCTCTCGATCAACTTGCGAAGGGCGGCTTCATGCGGCAGCTTTCTCGCCTCATCCAACAGGTCGATGGGCCGCCAGTGAAAACGGTGGGCCTCGTCATCGCGCCCGGCCATTTCGCGGACCTGCTCCATCAGTTCGATGATGGTCTTGCCAGGGCCGAACGGCTGCCAGCATAGCGCCGTGTCGCCGTATCGCGCTTTCGCCTGATCGAGCGTAAGCCCGACCGATTGCAGAAATTCGTCCAGCGAGGGTTCGCGGGAGAACTTGCGTTTGACAATCGGATCGAGAAGGTCTGTGCCGGTTTGAGGATCATTGGTCATCGCCAGTATCGCCAGCGTGATGGACTGGGTTGGCTGGTCGTCAAGCACGGCATTGCCGATGATCCCGACCATGCGATCCCATGCCAGCCGCGATACGCCGTCGAGTCCGGAGATTCCCCGATCGGGCGCGTCCTTTGCATAGATTCCCTGAAAGTCCGTGAAGCCTTGAAGTTCCGTCACCGGACCGTATTCGACGCCAGGCTCCAAGGGGATATAAAACAGCCGTCGCTTGGTCCCCGCAGCGGTCTGCGGGTCGTCTTTCATGCTGTGCTTGAACGCGTGAATTTCAGGACCGACTTCGTTTGAATCTCGCGCCGCGGTGGACCAGAAGACGACAAAGTGTGCCGCGGTTTCCGCGGCTCCCTGAAACGCCGGACGAAACCGCTCGCCCGGCGGGATCGACGCCGGATCGCGATCCCAGAACGGCCTGATGGTGGGGAAGCGGATCTTGAGATCAGTGAACAATCGCTCGGCCCATGGCCGATCACGGCTGCAATACGAAATAAAAAGGTCCGTCATGGTTTCCCCCTGAACGGTCCGGGCAATATATAGCCGTGCAACTTGGAGTATATTCCGTCGGTTGTCTGATCGTGGCAAGGGCGATTGTCGAATATTTCGCCCCTGGTACGTCCAGCATCGATCCGATCCGGCTGGAACGGCAAGGCGACGCCGGCTTTTGCGCGCGCACGCAGGCGACCGCATCAGCCGCGGATTGTTTCCAAATGCCAGTCTCCGCCAGCGGGAATCGGCCGGACGGCCGCTCCGGGCCGCGGCGAACGACAATTAATTGCTACCGCTCGCACGCGAAATCTTCGAGGCTGGCGCCGATCGGGATGGGGAGGGCCTTGCCGTCGGCAGGCAGGCTGCTCTGCTGCGCAGACCCGCCGACGGAAGGAAGATCCTGCATGACTCTGGCGTCGCTCGAATTCAGTTTCGCTTCCATTCGTCGTGCCCTTGCCGACGGCATGACGGCCGAGCCGATCATCGCGGAAGCGTGCCGCCGCGCCCGGGCCTGCGCCGGCGAGGGCATCTTCACCGCGCTGGTTGAACCGGGCGACGCCATCGGCCGGGCAAGGCAATTGCAGGCCGAGGCGGATGCCGGAGCGGAGCTGCCGCTGCTCGGGATGCCGTTTTCGGTAAAGGACAGCATCCATGTTGCCGGAATGCCCACCACCAGCAATTGTCCGGCGCTGCGGCTCCTGCCGAAGCAGTCTGCGCCGGCGGTGACGATGCTGGAGCAGGCCGGCGCGGTCCTGATCGGCAAGAACACGCTGGACCAGTTTGCCACCGGGCTGAACGGGACGCGAAGCCCGGATCCGATCTGCCGCAATGCGATCGATCCGGCCTTCATCCCGGGCGGCTCGAGCTCCGGCTCGGCGGTGGCGGTGGCGCGGGGCATCGTGGCGTTTTCGCTCGGCACCGATACCGGCGGTTCGGGGCGCGTGCCGGCGGCCTGCAACGGCATCGTCGGGCTGAAGCCGACCATCGGCCTGGTCAGCTCGCGCGGCCTCATCTACAACAACCGCTCGCTCGACTGCATCCCTGTTTTCGCCGGGCTTAGCGATGAGGCCTTCGAAGTGCTGGAGCAGATCGCGGGGTTCGATGTCGAGGATCCGCTGAGCCGGCTTGACGCGGACCGGATCGACCTCGAGCTGCGGCCTTCGCAGCCGCTGACGCTGGCTGTTCCCCGCGCCGACCAGCTGAAATTCTTTGGCGACGACGAGGCGCGCCACAGTTACGAAAGCAACCTTGCGACGCTGGTCGGCCTTGGGCACCGCTTGAGCGAGGTCGATTTCACGGTGTTCGAGCAGGCCGGGCGGCTGGTGTTCCAAAGCGCCATGGTGGCGGAGCGGCTGATCGACTACGCCGATGTGGTCCAGAACCACCCGGAAGCGATCCACCCCGCGGTGTGGGCTTCGATCGCGCCCGGCTTCAACTACACCGCAAGGGATGCCTTCCAGGCGCTGTATGCGATCAAGTCGGCGCAGCGGCAGGCCAGCCTGCTGTTGAAGGATTGCGCCGCCATGGTGGTGCCGACGGTGCCGACCATCTTTACCATCGACCGGATGCTGGCCGATCCGATGGCGCTGAACACCGCAATGGGGACCTACACCTATTTCGTCAACCCGCTCGACATGTGCGCGGTGGCCGTTCCGGGCCGGGTCCGCTCCGACCGGTTGCGGTCTTCGCTGTGCTTCGTGTCGCGCGCGGGCGAGGACGGATTGCTGCGGACGCTGGCGCGCGACTTCGAGCACGCCGTCGCCACGATGCCGGAAACGGTTGCCTGACGCACCGCGTCGCCTGCAGCGTGGAATCTTCACCGCGGCGCTTGTGACTGTGCCCTCGCCCCTGTTGTCCGCCAGAAGGCGGGCTTCGGCGGACAACAGGGGCGAGGGCGCGACCACGGGCGCCGGCTCGTCGCCATCCATTTCATTATATACGATTGCCGGGGCATCGCCCTGGGACAGCCCGATGGCGCTTATATCGGCGCGCTGGCTTCCGGCTGTGCAGCTTCTGGTCAACTTTGGTGCATGCACAATGGTGCGCGGCGTGGATTAATTGCTTGAGCATTTCGCCGGCCGCACCAACCATCGGCCAGCGAACTCGAATGCTGTGAGGCTGTCGGATGTTGGACGCAAGAACGGCGGTATTTACCGCGGCGATGCTATGGACGGCGGTGGTTCGGCCCGACCCCGCGCATGCCGAACTGCTCAAGGCGAGGCTGGCGCAGAATCTCGGGCCGATTTCGGGAATCGTGATCGTTGCCAAGGACCAGGGTTTTTTTGAAAAACGCGGTCTCGATATCGCGGTGAGCAACTTCACCAGCGGAAAACAATGCCTCGATACCGTGGTCGGCGGCGGTGCCGATATCGCGACCACCGCGGAGGCGCCGGTCACCGCGGCGGCGATGGCAGGCCAACCGATCGCGTTTCTCGCGCGCATGGAATATTCCGACCTCAAGACCGTCGTGGCCACCAAGTCCGGCATCAGTGGCAAGGCCGATCTCAGGGGCAAGAGGATCGCGTTCACCGCCGGCACCGGAAGCGAGGTCTATACCGCGGCATTGCTGAGCCGCGTCGGGCTGAAGAAGGAAGACGTCACGCTGGTCAATTTACGGCCCCAGGAGATGCTGCCGGCGCTGGTCTCCGGCGGCATCGATGCGTTCGATACCTGGGAGCCGCATATTGCCAACGCCAAGAAGGCGATGGGAGCCGATGTCGCCGAGATCGACACCAAGGGAATCTATTCGGAGACCTTCAACATCGTCGTCATGCAGGACTATCTCGAGAAGAACGGCCCGCTGGTCGAAAAATTCCTAAGCGCAATGCTCGATGCCGAAGCCTGGATGAAGGCCAATCCCGAGGATGCCATATCGGTGGTCGCCAAGGCCGTCGGCATCAAGCGCGAGGATCTGGCGCCGATCTGGGCCGACTACGTCTATCAGGTGCGCCTCGACGACAAGCAGCTCGAAATTCTCAAGACCCATGCCGCCTGGCGCCTGGAAAGCGGCAATCATCCGCCGGGCGCGACCATGCCGGATTTCCTCAAGGTGCTGGCGCCGGAGACGTTGAGGCATCTCGACCCGACGCGGGTCACCTATGCCATCAAGCCCGGCGGTTGAGAGACGGCCAGTGACCAGGGAACAGCTGCAGCGACTCAACACCGCGATCTCGATCCTGTCGATCCCGATGTTCTTTCTGGTGTGGGAGCTGGTTTCCAGGTCGCATGTCGTGAACATCATCCTGTTTCCGCCGCCTTCGGTGGTCGCGGTGGCGATGCTCGAATGGGTGAAGAGCGGCCAGTTCGCGATCGATCTGACCGTCAGCGTCACCCGCGTCGTCATAGGCTTTGCCCTCGGCGCCATCGCGGGCGTCCTGTTCGGCGTGCTGACCGGCCAGTTCCAGCTGGTCTCGAGCCTGTTGTCGCCGATCTTTCACATTCTGCGGCCGATTCCACCGATCGCCTTCGTCCCGATCGTGATTCTGTGGTTCGGCCTGTCGGAGACCGGCAAGATCTTTCTGGTGTTCTGGGGGGTCTTCTTCACCGTCTGGCTGACCACCCACATCGGCGTGCAGAAGATCGATCCCGGCCTGATCCGCGCCGCCCGGATGCTGGGGACGCCGCGGCGGCAGATGCTGACCGAAATCGTGCTGTTCGGGGCGCTGCCTTACATCGTGGTCGGCCTGCGCACCGCGGTCAGCATTTCGTTCTACACGCTGGTGGCGGCTGAACTGGCGGGAACCTTTGCCGGCATCGTCTACCGCATCGAGATTGCGCAGCAGAACCTGCAGACCGGCCAGGTCATGGGAGGACTGGTGGCGCTGGGTGCGGTCTCGTTCCTGGCCGATCGCGGCTTCGCCGCCGTCACCCAGCGGCTGGTATGGTGGCGATGACGGTTGCGCGCGCCGCCCATCGTGCCACGGTCGAGCCGGCCGCGGCCCCAATCGAAATCGATGTCGCCGACGTCAGCATCGTCTTCGATTCGTCGAAAGGCCAGGTGGTCGCCGCCGACCGTGTTTCATTCCAGATCCTGCGCGGCGAATTCGTCTGCCTGCTCGGCCCGTCCGGCTGCGGAAAATCCACCGTGCTCAACACCATCGCCGGGTTCGAAACTCCCTATGCCGGCACGGTGCGCGTCGCCGGCAAGCCCGTCACCGGCCCCGGGCCCGACCGCGGCATGGTGTTTCAGCAGCCGCATCTGTTTCCCTGGAAATCGGTGCGCAGCAATATTTCGCACGGACCGCGCGCGCTGGGAAAGCCGGCCAAGGAGGCGCGGGCGATCGCCGACGACCTGATCGCCATGATCGGCCTTTCCAGATTCGCCGACGCCTATCCGCACACGCTGTCGGGCGGCATGCAGCAGCGGGTCGCCATCGCGCGCGCGCTGGCCAACCGGCCCGGCGTTCTGCTGATGGACGAGCCGTTCGGCGCGCTGGATGCGCAGACCCGAATCGTGATGCAGGAAAGCCTGCTCGGCCTGTGGGCAAAGGTCGGCACCACCATCGTGTTCGTCACCCATGATATCGACGAAGCGATCTTTCTGGCCGACCGGGTGCTGCTGATGAGCGCCGGTCCGGGCCGGATCCTGCGCGACCTGCGCATCGATCTGCCGCGGCCGCGCGGCAGCGAGATCGTGCTGGATCCTGCTTATGTCGCGCTCAAGAAGGAATGCCTCGACCTGATCCGGGCCGAAAGCCGGCAGGCCTTCGAGCAGCAGGCGGTGCGCTAGGGCATGTTCCGGTGAAGTGGAATCCGATTCTGACCTGGAGCGCAATCTGTCCGACCGTCATTGCGAGGAGCTCTCTTGTCCGCCGAAGCCCGCCTTCGGACAAAGGCGGATGCGACGAAGCAATCCGTTCTTTGTTTATGCTGAAGCATGGATTGCTTCGCTGCGCTCGCAATGACGAACTTGCTGTTTGACAGCTGAATCTGTCGTCGGAGTCGTTCCACACCTTCAGGCGTCATCGCCCGGCTCGACCGGGCGACTCAGTAATCCTCGGCCTTTGTGGTTCGATCGAAAAGCGCGGCGTACCGGATCTCCCGGTCATCCCCGATCGCGTCGGGGACAGGCGCCGGGGGATGACGGCTCGCTGTGGAGCAGCGGCGCGCCACATTTCCAACGGATCCGACAACGCTCCCGCGGCTTTTGGTCAAACCTTCGGCGGTTGTCCATCCCGCAGGCATCGCCCGTGCATTCCAGCGCTTTTCTGCGCGCTGCTGATGCAGGCGGCGAATCGACCCTAGTCAAATGACTACTGGTGGCGGACGCGAGCGGCCGTACAGTCAATTAACGGTGAAGCGGCGGGCGCAAGAGCACCAACCGGTCGGCCGCGCGAAATCCATCTCTGCCTGGGGCTATCGACACGCGCGCCGGAGTTCGTTGCTCCGCGCGTGAGCGAACGATTACGGCCGATATCACCAACGAAACAACGCAAGACAAAACAACAGCAACAGAAAGGGAATCGAATGAAAGATTCAACCAGGAATTCGAGGCGTCCTTCCAAGGGGGGTCTGAGCCGTCGTTCCATTCTCAAGGGCGCCGCCGCGGCCGCAGGCGCGGCGGCGGGTAGCGGCGCGATTACCGGCTTTCCCACCATCTGGGCGCAGGAGATCAAGGACATCGAATTGCGCCACGTCGGCGTGTCCTATTCGGTGGTCAAGGCGATCGGCGATCAGGCCGCCAAGGATCTCGGCTTCAAGGTGACGATGCAGAATCTCGATACCTCCGCCGCCATCAATCGCTTCATCACCCAGCCCAACAGCGTCGACATCGCCGATCTGGAAGGCTGGCAGGCCAAGCTTGCTGCCAAGCGCGGCGTCATCCAGGGCATCCAGGCCGCCAAGATCAAGGAATTCGACAATTTCCTCCCGATCTTCACCAAGGGCGAACTCGACGGTCACAAGATTCCGCGCCAGGGCATCTCGCCGTACGAGGCGCTCTACATCGAAAAGCAGGATTCCACCGAACTGCACGACGGCGTCACCGACTGGCTGACCAACGTCCCGCAGGTCTATAACGCCGATTCGATCGGCTACCGCCCCGATCTCGTCGGCCACACCGTGACGGAATGGAAGGACCTGATCGATCCGAAGTTCAAGGGCAAAGCCGCCATCCTGGACGTGCCGGCGATCGGCATCATGGACGCGGCGCTGTGTTTCGAGAGCGCGGGACTGATCAAATACGGCAACAAGGGCAATATGACCAAGAAGGAGATCGACTTCACCTGCGACAAGCTGATCGAACTCAAGAAATCCGGTCAGTTCCGCGCCACCTGGACCACGTTCGACCAGTCGGTGCAGCTGATGGCGGCCGGTGAAGTGGTGATCCAGTCGATGTGGTCTCCCGCCGTCGCCGCGGTCCGGGTCAAGCAGATCCCCTGCACCTATGCTCCGGTCAACATCAAGGACGGCAAGGAAGGCTATCGCGGCTGGTGCAACGGCATGGGTCTGATGAAGCATCTCACCGGCAAGAAGCTCGATGCCGCCTATGAATACATGAACTGGTACATGTCCGGCTGGCAGGGCGCGTTCGTCAGCCGCTATGGTTACTACAGCCCGGTGCCCTCGACCGCCAGGAAGTTCATGACCCCTGCCGAATACACCTTCTGGTACGAAGGCAAACCCGCTCCCGAACCGGTCACCGATCCCTACGGCGTGCCGATGGAAGTGGCCGGCACTGTCCGCGACGGCGGCTCCTTTACCGAACGCGTCACCAACATATCCTGCTGGAACACGCTGATGGACGAGGCCGCCTACATGAACAAGCGCTGGAACGACTTCAAGGTCGCCTGATCCGCGTCAGCGCCAAATTCCCGGCTGGCCCTGTTCGGGCCGGCCGGCGGAATTCGAACTTCTGCCGAGAGCTTTCATGACCCTTTCCCGACCGCTGGTGGGCTGGCTTTATGTCTCGCCGCTGATGCTGGTGCTGATTCCGTTCTTCGTGCTGCCAATTCTGGTGGTGCTGGTGGCCAGCGTCTTCGAGACCGACGGATTCGGCGGCCTGATCCCGACTTTCACGCTGGCCAATTACGCCACGGTGCTGACATCCGGCCTGACCTTCAATTTGTATTTCGAGACCGTGCAGTTCACGGTCCTGACCTGGTTCTTCAGCCTGATCCTCGGATTTTTCGTCGCCTATTTCCTGGTGTTCCATGTCCGCAATCCGTTGCTGGCGATCGGCCTGTTCCTGATCTGCACGGTGCCATTCTGGACCTCCAACATCATCCGGATGATTTCATGGATCCCGCTATTGGGCAAGGAGGGCCTGATCAATTCGGCGCTGCTGCATCTCGGCCTGATCCGCGAGCCGCTCGGATTCCTGCTCTATTCCAGTTTCGCCGTGGTGGTGGCCTACGTGCATCAGCTGACCATCTTCATGATCGTGCCGATCTTCAACTCGATGGCGCGGATCGACAAGCGGGTGATCGAGGCGGCGGTCGACGCCGGCGCCAGCCGTTTTGATATCCTGCGGCTGATCGTCGTGCCGCTGTCGAAGAGCGGAATAGCCTTAGGCTCGATCTTCGTGGCGTCGATCGTGATGGGCGACTTCTTCGTCACCAAGGTGATGTCGGGCGGCGGCTCGGCCTCGGTGGTCGGCGCGTTCTACGAAGACATTTCGGTGCTTCAATATCCAAGTGCCGCGGCCAGCGCGGTGATCCTCACGGTCATCCTTTTGACAATGGTGTCGCTGATCCTGCGCACCGTCGATATCCGCAAGGAGATCACCCGATGAGCACGTCGCCGGGGACGGTCACCATGGCGCAGGCGCGGGTCAGCCAACGGGCGATCGCGCCCAGTCGCGGCGGCCGTCCATGGACCTTTTACGCGCTGGCGGCGCTGTTCACATTCTATGTCGTCGCCCTCTATGGTCCGATGATCTGCATCTACATCCTGTCGTTCCAGGACATCCGCGGCGGCCTGGTGTTTCCGATGAAGGGCCTGTCGCTGCACTGGTTCATCGACCTGTTCACCCAGGTGCGGACCGGCGACGTCCAGGGCGCCTTCGAACGCTCGATCAAGCTCGCGGTCCTGGTGACGGTGATCACGGTGGTGGTTTCCTTCATGGCCGCGATGGCGTTCCGGCGGCGCTTTCCCGGCGACAACATCGTCTTCTCGCTGATGATCGGCAGCCTGGTGGCCCCCGGTCTGGTGCTCGGAATCGGCGTCGGCCTGCTGTTCAACGCCATCGGCATCGAAACCTCCTGGTATGGTTCGGCGCTCGGCGCCCAGCTTTCCTGGACCCTGCCGTTCGGCGTGCTGGTGATGTTCGCGGTGATGTCGCGCTTCAATCCGGCCTGGGAAGAAGCGGCGCGCGACCTCGGCGCGACCGCCTGGCAGACCACCCGGCTGGTGATCATTCCGGTGCTGGCGCCGGGCCTGGTCGCGGTGGCGCTGTTCGGCTTCACGCTGTCCTACGATGAATTCGCGCGCACCCTGCAGACCGCGGGACCGCAGAATACGCTGCCGCTCGAGATCTGGAGCATGACGCTCAACGTCACCTCGCCGTCGCTCTACGCGCTCGGGACGGTGACCACGGTGATTTCCTTCATCATCATCGGGACGGCGCTCGGCGCCATCGTGCTGATTCAGAAACGGCGCGGCGCCCGCGCCGGCGGACATTGAGTGGAATAAAGCATGGCAGTGCAGCGCGGCGATATCGAACTGGCGGGCCTCAGCAAGAGCTATGACGGCATCCACACGGTGGTGCACGGCATCAATCTGAAGATTCCGGATGGCGCCTATTGCTGTTTTCTGGGGCCGTCGGGGTGCGGCAAGACCACGATCCTGCGCATGATCGCGGGCCATGAAGACCCCAGCGACGGGGAGATCGTGATCGGCGGCGAAAACGTCGTCGGACTGGCGCCGATCCAGCGCGGCACCGCCATGATGTTCCAGTCCTACGCGCTGTTTCCGCATCTGAGCGTGCGCGACAATATCGCTTTTGCGCTGCGTGTCCGCGGCCTGTCGAAGACCGATCGCTACCGGCAGACCGATGCGATGATCGAGAAGGTGCGGCTGACCGAGCTTGCCGACCGGCTGCCGGCCCAGCTCTCGGGCGGCCAGCAGCAGCGCGTCGCGCTCGCCCGCGCCGCGATCACCGAGCCGCGCGTGCTGCTGCTCGACGAACCGCTGTCCGCGCTCGACGAGCAATTGCGGGTGCAGATGCGCCTGGAGCTGCAGCGCATGCAGCGCGAGCTCGGGATCACCTTCGTTCATGTCACCCATTCTCAGCTCGAGGCCATCGCGCTGGCCGACATGGTGGTGGTGATGGAATCCGGGCAGATCAAGCAGGCCGGCGCCGCGCGCGAGGTCTATGCCAGCCCCAGGGATCGCTATGTCGCCGAGTTCCTGGGCGGCCAGAACGTGTTGTCGGGCAAGGTCGAGGCCATCGAAGGCGGCCGGCTGTTGTTCGCGCAACCCGACCGCAAGCCGCTCTCGGCGCCCTTGCGCGCCAACATCAGGGTCGGCGTCGGCGACCGGATCGACGTGGCGGTCAGGCGCGACGATATCGAGCTGCTGCGCCCCAACGCCATGATATCTGCGCAGCAGCAGTCCGCACTGCCCAGCCGCGTGCTCGCGATCGAATATCAGGGCTCGTTCGTCAAGGTGATGCTGGATGCGGTCGCCGACGAGGAATTCGTCGCCTATGTGCCGGAGCGCACCTTCTACCGCGACCCCCTGGTGATCGGCGACGTGGTGCTGGCGACCTGGGCGATCGATCACGCCCGTTTGCTGGACCGCAGTTGAGACCATGGGCGAGACAAGGACCACACCCGTAACTGTATCGAACAACCAGTCCACCGCAGCATCAAAAGGAGGAGATCCGACATGGCCGACTATGAAACATTCGAACTTGGCGACGTTGTCTTGCAGTGCGGGCAAACCCTGCGCGGGGCCAAGATGGCCTACAAGACCTATGGCAAGCTCAATGACGCGAAAGACAACGTCATCGTCTATCCCTGCTGGTATTCGGGAACCCATCTCGAAAACGAGTGGCTGATCGGCGAGAGCATGGCGCTCGATCCGCGCAAATATTTCATCATCGTCCCCAACATCTTCGGCAATGGACTGTCGTCGGCGCCGAGCAACACCGCGGCGCCCTACAATGCGTCACGGTTTCCGAATGTGACCGCCTACGACAATGTGGTCCAGCAGCACCGGCTGGTGACGGAAAAATTCGGCATCAGCAAGATCAAGCTGGTCACCGGCTGGTCGATGGGCGCGCTGCAGACGTTTCACTGGGGCGCGATCTTCCCCGACATGGTCGAACGGATCCTGCCGTTCCAGGGTTCGGCCAAGTGCTCCCGGCACAATTTCGTGTTCCTGGAAGGGGTCAAGGCGGCGCTGCAGGCCGACGCCGCCTTCGCCGACGGTTTCTACAAGGAACAGCCGGCCAAGGGGCTGCGCGCCGCCGCCCGGGTCTACGCCGGATGGGGCTTCTCGCAGACCTTCTACCGCGTCGAGGCCGATCTCAAAAAGATGGGCTACGCCTCGCTGGAGGATTTCTGGTCGGATTCTGGGAAGGCTGGCTGCTCGGCAAGGATGCCAACAACCTCCTGACCATGCTCTGGACCTGGCAGAACGGCGACATCTCCAACAATCCGCTCTATGGCGGTGACTACAAGAAGGCGCTGTCGTCGATCAAGGCCAAGGCCTATGTGATGCCGGCGTCGACCGATCTGTACTTTCCGCCGGAGGACAGCGCCTTCGAAGTCGAGCACATGCCCAATGCGGAACTGCGGGTGGTCGAAACCTATTGGGGCCATTTTGCCGGCGGACCCGGCACCAGCCCGGATGACATCAAGGTCCTCGACGCCGCGCTCAAGGAGCTTCTTGCCAGCTGACGCCGCGTCACCGCATGCGAGGCCTGCCCGGAAGCTGTGCGGCTTCTGGGCAGGAACCGGGCATATCGTCGCGCGCCACCGAGCAATCGGTCGTCAAACCGTCTGGTTGAGCGATTCCGTGAAACTTATCGTATCCAGGCTCTCTGACCTCATCCTGAGGAGAGAGCCTTCGCCCGGAGGGCGAGGGCTCGCGTCTCGAAGGATGGCAGCTTGCGCCGTCGTTTGCGGCCATCCTTCGAGACGCATCGCTTGCGCGATGCTCCTCAGGATGAGGAGGATGCCGATGATCAGAATTGCGGAAATGCTGATCCAGTCATCGCCGATGCCGGCCCGCGCGATATACGTGGAATTGCCCTCTCTGTACGCGATGCGGTTCGGCTAGGTTCGTCTCTCTAGGATCGGGGCCGTCTCCTTGGGCAACGATTCGGAATCCGCGGGGTCATGACGCATGTCGGCGACACAACGGATCGTGCGCGTCCGGCGGCAGTACAATCAATGGGTCGCCGACCAGTCGCTGGAAGACTATGCGCTGCGCTTTACCGGCCGGGTGGCGCGGCGCTGGTCGCATTTCAGCGTCGCCAACACGGCGATCGGCTCGATATCGTTCCTGGCGCTGGAGGCGATCGGCGGCCTGATCACGCTGCAATACGGCTTCACCAATGCGGTCTGCGCCATTGCCGTGGTCTCCACCCTGATCTTCCTGAGCTCGCTGGCGATCGCCTATTATGCCGCCAATTACGGTCTCGACATCGATCTTCTGACCAGGGGCGCCGGCTTCGGCTATCTCGGCTCCGCGCTCTCGTCGCTGATCTACGCGATCTTCACCTTCGTGTTCTTCGCGATCGAGGCCGCCATCATGGCGGTTGCCCTGGAGATGGGCCTCGGCATCCCCCTGCAGGTCGGCTACGCGTTGTCGTCGCTCATCATCATTCCCCTGGTCGCCTACGGCATCACCCTGATCAGCCAGCTGCAGCTGTGGACGCAACCGCTTTGGACGCTGCTGCAGCTGTCGCCGTTCGTCGCGCTGGCCATCATGGCGCCGGACAATTTCCGGCAATGGCTCGATTTTGCCGGCGTCGACGGCATGGAGCCCGCATTCGATTTCGTGCTGTTCGGAGCCGCCGCCTCGGTGATCTTCTCGCTGATGGGCCAGATCGGCGAACAGGCGGATTTTCTCCGCTTCATGCCGCCGCGCGATCGCAGCCGGATCGACTGGCGCTGGTGGTCGGCGATGCTGGTCGGCGGTCCCGGCTGGATCGTGGTCGGCGCCGCCAAGATGCTGGCCGGATCGCTGCTGGCGGTGGTGGCGCTGCGTCACGGCCTGACGCGGCAATACGCCGCCGAACCCGTCGAGATGTACCGCGTCGGTTTCAGCTATCTGTTCCATTCCGATCGCCTGATCGTCGCCGCCACGGTGCTGTTCGTGACGCTGTCGCAGGTCAAGATCAACGTCACCAACGCCTATGCCGGCTCGATCGCCTGGTCGAATTTCTTCGCGCGGCTGACCCACAGCCACCCCGGCCGCGTGGTCTGGCTGGTCTTCAACGTCGCGATCGCGCTTCTGATCATGCAGCTCGGCGTCTATCGCGCCCTCGGCTCGATTCTGGCGATCTACTCCAATCTCGCGGTGGCCTGGATCGGGGCGCTGGTGGCGGATCTGGTCATCAACAAGCCGCTCGGGCTGAGCCCGCGCGGCATCGAATTCAAGCGCGCCTATCTGCCCGGCGCCAATCCGGTCGGCTCCGGCGCGATGACGCTGGCCAGTCTGCTGGCATTGTTGGCGTTCTCCGGGGTGTTCGGCGAGACGATGGAAGCGTTGTCCGGCTTCATCGGATTGCTGACCGCGTTTGCGTTCACGCCGCTTCTGGCCTTCGCCACCCGCGGCAGGCATTATCTGGCGCGCGAGCCGGACCCGTCGCCGGCCTCGCTGACGCGCCGAACCTGCTGCATCTGCGAGCACACCTTCGATGCCGAGGACATGGCGTCGTGCCCGGCCTACGATGGACCGATCTGCTCGCTGTGCTGCACCCTCGACGCCCGCTGCGGCGATCGTTGCAAGCCGGGCGGCAGCCTGACCGAGCAGATCGCGGGCACGCTCAGGGATATCGCGCCGGACAAGGCGGTCGGCGTGGCGCTGGAACGCTTCGTGCGCTACGCCGTGGTGTTCCTGTCGCTCGCCCTGACAATCGCCGGCGTGGTGGCGTTCGTGCACGTGCAGACCGTCATCGAGGACGGCAACCGCGCCGACGTCATCCGCTCGATGTCGGTGAACACCTTCTGGACGTTTGCGATCGTCGGCGCGGTCTCGGCCTGGATGATCGTGCTCGCCCGCGAAAGCCGCACCTTGGCGCAGGAGGAATCCGAACGGCAAACCAGCCTGCTGATCGAGGAAATCGACGCCCATACCCGCACCGATGCGGCGCTTCAGGCTTCCAATGCCGAGCTGCAGAAAGCCAAGGATGTCGCGGAGGCGGCCAATTTCGCCAAGAGCCGCTACATGATCGGAATCAGCCACGAGTTGCGCTCGCCGCTCAACGCGGTTCTCGGCTATGGCCAGATCCTGACCAACGATCCATCGATTCCCGCGCATCGCAGGAACGCCATCAATGTGGTTCGCCGCAGCGCCGAGCACATGTCGGGCCTGGTCGATGGGCTGTTGGATATTTCCAAGATCGAATCCGGACAGCTTTATCTGCACCGCGAGGAATTGCACCTTCGCGAGATACTGGAGCAGCTCGCCGACATGTTCCGGCTGCAGGCCAATACCAAAGGCATCGAATTTCACTTCGACATCCTGGGTCCGATGCCGCAGGCGGTCTATGGCGATGGGCGGCGGCTGCGGCAGATCGTCATCAACCTGCTGTCGAATGCGGTCAAATATACCCAGCGGGGCCGGGTCTCGTTTCAGATCCGCTACCGCAACATGTTCGCCGAAATCGAGGTATCCGACACCGGACCGGGCATCGGCGCCGAGGATCAGGTCCGGATCTTCGAACCGTTCGAACGCGTCCAGCAGGCCAACGGCGCCCAGGTGCCCGGGATCGGGTTGGGTCTCACCATCACCAAGATGCTGGTGCAGGTGATGGGAGGCAGGATCGGACTCACCAGCGAGCCGGGCCAGGGCAGCGTCTTCAAGGTGCGGCTGTTGCTTTCGGAGGTGACCTATCCAAGCGCGCCGCCGAAATCGCATGCCAATATCAGGGGCTACAAAGGCCGCCGGCGCACGGTGGTGGTGGCCGACGACGACCGGACCCATTGCGCGATCGTGGCCGAGATCCTCGGTCCGTTGGGCTTCGGCGTGACCGTGGTCGATTCCGGGATCGCCTGCCTGGAGATGGCGCGGGAGCAGCAGCCGGATCTCGTCCTGCTCGACGTCTCGATGCCGGCGGGAATCAACGGATGGCAGGTGGCGGCCGAGCTTCGCAACCGGGTGTCGCCCGCGACGCGCATCGTCATGCTCTCGGGCAGCGCCTTCGAGCTCGACGCCAAGCGCGACGCGATCAGGCATCACGACGCCGCCCACACCAAGCCCTTCTATGTCGGCAGCCTGTTGCAGACCATCGCCGATCTGCTGGATCTCGAATGGATCGTCGATGCGGAATCCGGGGCTCCGGGCGGCGCCGGCGAAGCCGGCGGCGGCGCCGGCCCGGCGCTGATCGACCGCAAGCTGCCGCATCAGCGTGAACTGATCGACCTGCGCCGGCTCGGCGAAATCGGCTATGTCCGCGGCATCCGCGAGAAGCTTTTGGATATCGCGTCGCAGTCGCAGGACTACCGCTGGCTGGTCGATCGGCTCGAGCCGTTGTCGCGCGACCTGGATTTTCCGCAATACATCGCGGTGCTCTCCCAACTTATCGAACAAGAGCCGCAGCCATGAAGAGTCGCGAGACGGTGCTGATCGTCGACGACTCGGTGGAATCGCTGAATTTCCTCACCGACGCGCTCGAGGATGCCGGCTTCACCGTGCTGGTGGCCCTCAATGGCCTGGCCGCCATGACGCTGGTCGATCGTGTCGCGCCGGATCTGGTGCTGATGGATGCGGTGATGCCCGGAATCGACGGCTTCGAGACCTGCCGCAGGCTCAAGGCCAGCGCGTTCTATGTCGATCTGCCGGTCATCTTCATGACCGGCCTCAGCGAGACCGAAGACATCATCCGCGGGTTCCAGGCCGGCGGCGTCGACTACGTGACCAAGCCGGTGATTCCCGACGAATTGCTGCCCCGGATCCAGCGCCATCTCGCGACCGCCCAAAGCGTGCGCAGCGCGCGGACCGCGCTGGATCTGACCGGTCGCTTCCTGATCGCCGTCGACAGCGCCGGTCGCACGGTCTGGAGCACGCCCCAGGCGACCCGTCTGCTGCGGGAGGTGTTCAACGACGAGGACGCCGGCGCCTTCATCGTGCCGCCCGAACTTGCCGCCTGTCTGCACCCGCCGTCCAATGGGCATGCCCCGGGCGCCAAGATGAAGGTCGGCGACCGCTCGCTGGAGATCATCTATGTCGGCAAGGTGTCGGACGGGGAAATCCTGCTCCGCCTGGCGCTCACCGAAGCCGAGGCGGATAAATCGGCGCTGCGGCGCGCCTTTGCGCTGACCGATCGCGAAACCGACGTGCTGCTGTGGATCGCCGCCGGCAAGTCCAACCGCGACATTGCCGCGATCCTCGGCCTGAGCCCGCGAACGATCAACAAATATCTCGATCAGGTCTATCTCAAGATCGGGGTGGAAAACCGGGCCTCCGCGGCCGCCAAGGCGGTACGCGTCTTGACCGGTCTTTAGCGCAGGATGCGTTTAAGTTGATGCGGCGCCCGCTTTTGCTTCCCTCCTCAAGCGGCAGGGCTATCGCATATGGCTGAATTGAGCCGCAGGTTCACGAGGCCTTGGCCCCGCACAAGCTCTCCGCGGGTCGTCCCTGCGTTCGCAGGGACGACTCATTGAAACGCAACGCAAAATCGGAAATATTTACGCGCGGACTCAGCGCTCGAAATCCATCTGCGGCACGAGCCGAAAAAGGTGAGCCGAAGCGCATCAAAAGATTGCGCGGACTCCGCCAGCCGCAATATCGGCTTCGAATCGGAAGAAGACCGGCTTGAAATCGACTCGAAAACGATCCGCGATTTTTCCGGCGAATCGAGCAGGCGCGCACCTGTCTGCATGCCGGGCGCGGGCTCGGGCTGGAGGATGTCGAAACGGATTGGCTACACCGGCGCGAACGCAGCGCGCACGTCCACTGGCTGCCATTGCGCCTGCGCCGTGACCATGATTTGCCGCATCATTGCGGTGCCATGGCTGCATGGACAGCGGCGTGGAACGGCGGATGACGCTTCTCTTTCCTTACTGCGACCTTGCCGTGAGGGCCGTGTCCCGGACGCGGTGCAGCGTCCTTCACGTTGCACCGCAGAGCCGGGACCCACTGGTCGTCAAAAGAGTGGACCCCGGATCAGCAGCGCAACGTGAAGAACGCTGCGCTGCGTCCCGGGAACGGCACGGTGCTCGTGATGTTACCGCCTTGCGCGGCGCGTTCCGCCGCGTGGTCAGCAGCCGGAATGGCGGATGATGCTTTCCGCGTTGCAGCCCGTAGGACGGGTCGGCTTCAACCCGCCCTACGGGCTGGTCTTCCGGGCGCGGCCCGGCTGGCCGCCATCCTGACGCCAAGTTTCTCCCCGACGTTGACCGAAACCCGGTCGTATCGCCGCGCGTTGGTCCTGCGCGCAAGGGGAGAAGCCCGTCATGCCGAGAGTGGCAATCGCGTTTGTGTTGGCGCTGGCGGCGACCGCGGCCAACGCGCAAGATACCAGGTCCGTCCAATCGCACACGCCGGCCGTTGCCGACGCGGATGGAACACGGCCGTTCCTGTTTGATGGACGAATGCCAGGTGATGGCGAGCGGCAGGGACCCGCCGACGATCGTCACCCCAATGCCGGCGCCATCGTCGTGCCGCCGAAAACAAGCCAGCCTGGGCGCGGACGCTGAGTCCGCGCGCCGGTTTCTTGAATTATTCATTGGCTCTGTATGCGTCGCCCGGCCATTTGCGCATTCGATGTTGCAATGCAGGGGCATCCGACCAGCGTCGCGCGAGGCCATCGTCAGCGGCGGCCCGCCGCTGACGCCTTCGACGGTGTGTATGACAACCTCTTTGGGCGAGGCCTCAGACCTTGAAATAACCGGGCTGGCCGATGTCGGCGATCAAGCCGATCCCGGTGGGCGTCCAGCCCAGTTGCTGCTGCGTCCAGGCGCTGGAGGCCGGCATGTCCAAGCCGGCGAACATCGCCAGTGGGCCGTAATAATCGCCGGCCTGTTCTTTCCTGATCGAAACCACCGGCACATTCAGCGCGCGGCCGATCACGTCGATGACCTGGCGCATGGGTACGCCTTCCTCGCCGACAGCGTGGTAGATCCCGTCTGCCGCGCCCTTTTCCAACGCAAGCCGGTAGAGCCGGGCGACATCCTGCCGGTGCGCCGCAGCCCAGCGTTCGGCGCCTTCGCCGACATAGGCGGCGGCGCCTTTTTGACGCGCGAGCTCGAGCAGATAGGTGATCAGACCGGCTTTTCCGTCGGCGCCATGCACCTGCGGCAGGCGGATCGCCATCGCGCGCACGCCGCGCGAGGCATAGGCCAGGCCGGCCTGCTCGGACACCCGCGGAACATGCGGGCTGGAATCGCGCCGCATGTCTTCGGTGATCGTCACGCCTGGCGCGATCAGGCCGGTTCCCGAGGTGACGATGAAAGGCTTGTCCGTTCCGGCCAGCACGTCGCCCATGGCCTCGATGGCGGCCTTGTCGATCGCGCCATTCTCGGCGAATTTCGTGAAATCATGGATGAAGGCCAGATGGATCACGCCGTCCGAATCCCTGGCACCGCGCTTGAGGCTTTCGAGGTCCTGCAGCGAGCCGCGATGGACTTTCGCGCCCAGTTGCTCGAGCGTGGCGACGTTCGCTTCGGAGCGCGCGAGACCTGTGACCTGATGGCCGTTCGCGATCAGTTCCTTTGTGGTTTCGGTGCCGATGAATCCGGCGGCGCCGGTGACGAATACCCGCATGCGAAAAAACTCCCTGTTCAGAACGCCGGAATATGGCTATTGCTCATTCGGGTAAAGTAGTGACGTTATACGGGTATAATCGCTAACAGGATGACGGACACCAACTCGCTTGGGGCGTATCTCAGGGATCGCCGCGCCAGGCTCGATCCCACGGCCTTCGGCTTTGCGCTGCAGCGGCGGCGAACGCCGGGACTTCGGCGCGAGGAAGTGGCGCAGCGCGCCAATGT
>Ga0182030_10000965_pt1 | contig 57537 bp, 53 predicted proteins | sample 812S3MmetaG_FD_121299 | JGI IMG/M metagenome (GOLD analysis project Ga0182030, IMG submission 121299) | Permafrost microbial communities from Stordalen Mire, Sweden - 812S3M metaG (Illumina Assembly) | ecosystem: Environmental > Terrestrial > Soil > Wetlands > Permafrost | place: Sweden... | reverse complement strand
CCGTGATCGGCGACGGCTCGTCAGCCTCCGGCGGCACGCCCGCTGCCGGCACCGTCGAAGCGCCTGCGCCCCAGCCTGCGGCCGCGCCGGCGCCACCACCACCCGCGCCGGCGCCACCACCACCCGCGCCGGCGCCACCACCACCACCACCACCACCACCAGCACCACCGCAGGTCGAGACCCCCGCTCCGGTGGCGGGGACCGATGGCAACGGCTCCGAGCCGCTCCTCCTGTCACCGATCGTGCGCAAGCTGCTGGCCGAGAACGGCATCAGCGAGTCCGAGGTGTCGGGGACCGGTGCCGGTGGGCGCATCACGCGCGAGGATGCCCTGCGGGTGGTCGAGTCGCGCCGTTCGGCGGCCCAGGTGGCCGCGTCGGCACCGGCCCCCCCAACGCCCGCCGCACCGGTCGCGCCCGCCGCACCGGCGATGCCCGTGGCCAGTGCACCGGCGGCACCGGCGGTCTCCATGGCGTCGTTCCGTCGTGCGGGGGACCAGGTCGTCCCCTTCTCCAACATGCGTCGTCGCACCGCCGAGCACATGGTGCGCTCCAAGGCGACCTCGCCGCATGCGTTCATCGCCAACGAGGTCGACTTCGAGGCCGTCGAGCGCGTGCGCGCCGCCTGGGGCGAGCGCTTCAAGGCCGAGGAGGGGTTCTCGCTGACGTACCTGCCCTTCGTGGCCCGGGCGGCGGTGGAGGCGCTGCGGGACTTCCCGCTCCTCAACGCGTCGGTGGTCGACGACTCGCTGCTCGTGCATGCCGAGGTCAACCTCGGCATCGCGGTCGACCTCTCCCACGAGGGCCTGATCGTGCCGGTGATTCACCGCGCCGAGGAGGTCACGCTGCGCGGGGTGGCTCGTCGCATCCGTGACCTGGCGGAGCGGGCGCGCGGCCGTCAGCTCAACGCCGACGACATCGCGGGGGGCACGTTCTCCATCACCAACGACGGCCCCTTCGGTACGTACTTCACCGTGCCGATCATCAACCAGCCCCAGGTGGCGATCCTGGCCACCGACGGCATCGCCCGTCGGCCGGTGGTGGTGACCCAGAGCGACGGATCGGAGTCGATCGCCATCCACTCCACCGGCATCCTCGGCGTGAGCTGGGACCACCGGGCCGTCGACGGGGCCTACGTATCCCTCTTCCTGGCCCGGATCTCGGACCTCCTGAGCAGCCGCGACTGGGCCGCAGAGCTCTGAGGACTCCGTCGGTGCTGCGCATCCGCTCCCTCGGGACGGTCCCGTACCACGAGGCGTACGTGCTGCAGCACGCGCTGGCCACGGGGGGCGGGGACGACTATCTCCTCCTGCTGGAGCACCCGCACACCTACACGTTGGGAGTCCACGCCGACGAGGCCCACGTGCTGGTCGACCCGGCGCTGGTCGGCGCGACGCTCGAGCGCACGGACCGCGGCGGTGACGTCACCTACCACGGGCCCGGCCAGCTCGTCGCCTACCCGATCGTCGACGTGCCCGACGATCCTTCGTCGGGCCCCCGCCACGTGCACCGGCTGGAGCAGATCGTGGTCGACACGCTGGCCGACTTGGGGCTTCCCGGCGCGACCAGCACGCCCGAGTTCCCCGGCGTCTGGGTCGACGCCGACGGGCCGAGCCCGAGGAAGATCGCGGCCATCGGGGTGCGGACCCTGCGGGCCGGCCCAGGACGCCGCCGGACGCTCCACGGCGTCGCCCTGAACGTGACCTCCGACCTCGACATGTTCGGGCACATCGTGCCCTGCGGCATCGCGGACCGCGGGGTCACCTCGCTGCGGGCCGAGGGGATCGACGTCGCGATGGACCAGGTCCTCGAGGCTTTCGTCGCCCGGGCGGCCGCCGTGTTCGCCGACGGCGACGTGGAGCGCCATGACGTCGTGACCGGGCCCGCCGGCGACACCGTCGCGGGCGAGCGGCCCCTGCTGCGTCGGCTGCGCCAGGCGGGTGTCGCACCGGAGGAGGGCCTCGACATCGCGGTGCGCAAGCCACCGTGGGTGCGGGTCCCGGTCCACATCGGCAAGGGCTACCGCCAGCTCGGGTCGACCATCCACGACCTCGGCCTCGTCACGGTCTGCGAGGAGGCCGGGTGCCCGAACATCTACGAGTGCTGGGCGGACGGCACGGCGACCTTCATGATCAACGGCGAGCGCTGCACCCGGGCCTGCGGCTTCTGCCAGGTGGACACCAGTCACCCGCTGCCGCTCTCACCCGACGAGCCCGAGCGGGTGGCGGCCGCCGTCGAGCGCATGGGCCTCGGTCATGCCGTGGTGACGTGCGTGGCCCGTGACGACCTGGCGGACGGGGGAGCGGGCGCCATGGCCGCCACGATCACCGCCATCAGGGACCGCAACCCGTCGACCACGATCGAGGTGCTGATCTCGGACTGCCGCGGCGACGCCGACTCCCTCGACACCATCTTCGAGGCGCGGCCCGACGTGCTGAACCACAACATCGAGACCGTCGCCCGGCTCCAGCGGGCGGTGCGCCCCTCGGCGGGTTACGCGCGCAGCCTGGCCGTGCTCGCCCGCGCCGCTCGCGCCGGCCTGGTCACCAAGTCCGGCCTGATGGTGGGCCTGGGCGAACGGGAGGAGGAGGTGACGGCCACCATGGCCGACCTGCACGGCGTCGGTGTCGCCATCGTCACCATCGGGCAGTACCTGCGCCCCAGCCGCGACCACCTGCCGGTGTCCCGCTACTGGGCGCCGGAGGAGTTCGAACGGCTGCGACAGGCCGGGGGCGAGCTCGGCCTGTCCCACGTGGAGGCGTCACCGCTCACCCGATCGAGCTACCACGCCCGCGAGGCGGCGGAGGCGGCATCGGTCCCGACCGCCTGACCGCGTCCGGCGGCCCGCCCGGTCCGCGGCCGCGCCCGAATGATCCGAGAGGAACCGCCCGTGGCCCGAGGAGGATCTTCGCCGCCGGGCGCTCCGGAGCACGCGGTCGTGGGGGAGCGCAGGCCCACCGGTGCCCGGGCGCGGGCCAGGTGGGCGGTGTTGATCCTGCCGCCCCTGGCGGGCCTCCTCTTCGCCGAGTCGTTGCTGTTCGTGGCGGCGCTCCTCGACGGGCGTGCTCGATACTTCCTCTCGCCTGCCCACTGGTCCAGGTCCGATTCGCGGATCTACCTGAAGATCGCGGCACACGGCTATTCGCTGTTCCAGTGCAGTGGTCCGGTCTACCCTCCCCACAGCTGGTGCGGCACAGCGGGGTGGGCGCCGCTGTACCCGTGGCTCATGTCCGTGCTCGGGCATCTGGGTTTCACCCTGCCGGCGGCGGGGATGGTGCTCGCCATCGTGTGCACCTACCTGACCCTGCAGGCGATCTGGGTGCTCATCGGACCATCGTGGTCGTTCTCACCCCTCTGCTGCCTGGCCTTCGCGGCGTGCTTCCCCGGCATGGTCTACGACTACGCGATCTTCCCGGTGTCGCTGCTGACGTTCCTCTCGGTCGTCAGCATCACCCTGTTCATCCGGCGCCGGTATCTCTTCTCGGGACTGGTTGGCGCGCTCTGCTCGTGGGCCTTCGCCACCGGCCCCCTCATCGCCGTGGTGCTGCTCGTCGCGGCGTTCGTTGTCGACCGGGGCCGCGACCTCTGGCGCGTCGTGGCGCGCAGTGCGGGCGTCGCCCTGGCGGGGTTCGGCGCCCTGCTGCTCGCCTACCAGTGGTGGGTCGGGGACTGGAGCGCCTACTTCAAGACCGCCGCCAAGTACGGCAACGGGGTGCACGACCCCGTCGCCACGTTCGTGACGGCCTTCACCGGCGGCTCGCCGGCGACGTACTCGCTGCAGGATCCCAACTCGGGCTACCACTACCTGATCCCCAGGCTGCAGACCGCGTTCGTGGCCGCCCTCGTCATCGGACTGGTCCTGTGGGCGGTGCGGCGGCGGCCCGTCGGCCGGGCCGGGTCGGTGATCCTCGTCTACACCGTCGTGGTCTGGCTGGTGCCGCTGGTGGCCGGCCCGAGCCTGAGTCGCTACCGGATGGAGGCGCTCCTCGCCCCCTGCGCCGCCCTGTGCACGCGCCTGCCGCGCCCGGTTCTGGTGGCGCTCGTGGTGGTCTCGGCCGTGCTCGCCGTCGGCCTGACCTCGTTGTTCACGCAGCGTCTGATCGCATGACGTCCGGCGGCCCGCCGGCATCGGCCCGGCCGCGCCGTCGCCGCAGCATCACGGGCGTGAGGAGCGCCACCGCCAGCACGACGACCGCGACGGCAGCGAGGCCGACGGAGCCGAGGGTGACCCGCTTGCCCGATGACGCCGCTGCCAGGGGCGTCGTGCCCCCCGGCGCCGCCACCATCGCCTTGTGCTGGGCGACGGCGACCTGCTCGGCGTCGGCGGGGGAGATCGGATGGGCGGTGCCGGACGCGGCCGAGAAGAAGGAGAGCAGGTCCACGAAGTCGCCGGCGCGCATGGTGATGGCCTGCCCGACGCCCGACTGGGTGGTCGAGGCGAAGTAGGTCGTCCGGTGCGCCCCCGGCACGCCGGCCAACGGGCCCGAGCTCACGATCTCGCCGGACTGGAGCGAGCGCTGCGCCGCCTGGAGGAAGACCTGCGCCCCGACCGGTGAGGGGAAGCGCACCAGGAGGTCCTGCACCTCGTTGTGACCGCCGGAGTCCTGCCACACGCGCTCGTAGGTGCCGATGGTCCCGGCCAGGGTCGCCAGCGCGCTGGCGGCCGCCGACGGGTCCGGCGAGCTCGAGGCGAACTCCGAGGCGTCGAGCGGCCCCTCCGACGTGACGGTGTACCCCGCCCCGAGCGCCGGTATGACCACCGAGCCGAGCGGCGGGGCGGCCCCCCCGGCCCCGGCGGTGCCGGGCCGCCCAAGGAGGCCGCACAGCACGACGCCGGCGGCGACCAAGACGGCCGTCGGCCGGGCCACCCTCACGCGATGAAGTACTTGGCCTCTGGGTGGTGGCAGATGATGGCGTCGGTGGTCTGCTCGGGGTTGAGCTGGAACCCCTCGCTGACGGTGACGCCGATGCGGTCCCCTCCCAGCAGCTCCACGACCTTTGCGTTGTCCGTGAGGTCCGGGCACGCCGGGTAGCCCCACGAGTAGCGGCCACCGCGGTACGCCTGCTTGAACAGGCCGGTCAGCGTGGGACCGTCCTCGTCCACGAACCCGAGCTCCTCGCGGATGCGCCGGTGCCAGTACTCCGCCGTCGCCTCGGCCATCTCGACGCTGAGGCCGTGCAGGAAGAGGTAGTCCTCGTACTCGTTCTCGGCGAAGAGGCGGGCCGCTTCCTCCGAGGCCCTCGAACCGATGGTGCACAGCATGAAGCTGGCGAAGTCCTCGTCGCCCGAGCCGACGGGGCGGAAGAAGTCGGAGATGCAGAGCCACGGCTCCTTGCGCTGGCGCGGGAAGGTGAAGCGCATCCACTCGGACGACCGCGACTCGTCCTTCCAGATGACGAGGTCGTTGCCCTCGGCGTTGGCGGCGAAGTGGCCGTAGGCCACGGACGGCACCAGGAGGTCGGCCTGCTTGGCCTTGCTGAGCTCGTCGCGCAGGGTCGCCTTCACGCGGTCCTTGAACTCGGCGTCGTTCTCCCCGTCCTCGGGCCGGAAGCCCCACTGGTTGCGGAAGAGCGCGGTCAGGTTCAGGTACTGGGCGACGTCGTCGAGCGGGAGGCCGACCGCCACCCGGCTCCCGACGAAGGGCGGGGTGAACAGCGGGTTGTCCGACGCCACGGCGGACCGGGCCGGCTGCCCCTCCACCGGGGTGGTGTCCTGCGCGTCCAACCGGCTGCGCCGGGGGACGTTCTTCTCTGAGATCACCCGCCCGAACTCGGGGTCCTCCTCACCGCTGCGCTTGAGCTCCACCAGGCGGTCCACGGTGCGCAGGCCCTCGAAGGCGTCGCGCCCGTAGAAGAGCCGCCCGTCGTACACCTCGCGCAGGTCCCGCTCGACGTAGGTGCGCGTGAGGGCCGCCCCACCGAGCAGGACCGGGATGTCCGCCAGCGAGCGGTCGTTGAGCTCGACCAGGTTCTCGCGCATGATCAGCGTCGACTTCACGAGGAGGCCGCTCATGCCGATGGCGTCGGCCTTGTGCTCCTCGGCCGCGGCGATCATCTCGTTGATGCCGATCTTGATCCCGAGGTTGACCACTTCGTAGCCGTTGTTGGTCAGGATGATGTCGACCAGGTTCTTCCCTATGTCGTGCACGTCGCCCTTGACCGTGGCCAGCACGACGGTGCCCTTGCCCCCCTGGTCCGACTTCTCCATGTGGGGCTCCAGGAAGGCCACGGCGGACTTCATCGTCTCGGCCGACTGCAGCACGAAGGGCAGCTGCATCTCCCCCGAGGCGAAGCGCTCGCCGACCACCTTCATGCCCTCCAGCAGGATGTCGTTCACGATGGCCAGTGCCGCCAGCCCCGAATCGAGCGCCTCGGTGAGGTCGCCCTCGAGGCCGTTGCGGTTGCCGTCGATGATCCGCTGGGACAGCCGCCGGTCGACCGGCCAGTCGAGGTGCTCGTCGGCGGCGCCGGCGTTGACCTTGACCCCCTCGAACAGCGCCAGGAGCTCCTGCAGCGGGTCGTAGTCGTCGGTGCGCCGGTTGTAGACGAGGTCGAGGCAGATCTCCTTCGCCCGCTCGTCAATGCGCGAGAGGGGGAGGATCTTGGACGCGTGCACGATGGCAGAGTCGAGGCCGGCCTCCACGCACTCGTGGAGGAACACGGAGTTGAGCACCTGACGGGCGGCGGGGTTCAGGCCGAAGGAGACGTTGGAGAGACCCAGGATGGTGGAGACCCCGGGGAGCTCCGCCTTGATGGCACGGATGCCCTCGATCGTCTCGATCCCGTCGTTCCGGCTCTCCTCCATGCCGGTCGAGAGCGGCAGCGCGAGCGGGTCGAAGAGGAGGTCCTCGGGCGCGAGGCCGTAGCGCTCGACGGCGATGTCGCGGATGTTCCGGGCCGCCCGCAGCTTCCACTCGGCCGTGCGGGCCTGGCCCTCCTCGTCGATGCAGGTGCAGACGACGCCGGCCCCGAACTCGCGGGCGAGGCGCAGGAACGTGTCGAGCCGGGTGCCGGGCTCGTCGCCCTCCTCGAGGTTGACGGAGTTCAGGATCGGGCGGCCGCCGATCCACTCCAGTGCCGCCCGCACCACGGGACCCTCGGTGGAGTCGACCATGAGCGGCACGCTGGACTGCGTGCAGAACCGGCTGGCCACCTCGGTCATGTCCGCCACGCCGTCGGCGCCCGTGTAGTCCACGCAGACGTCGATCAGGTGCGAGCCCTCCTTGACCTGGTCGCGCGCCATGCCGACGCAGGTGTCCCAGTCGCCGGCCAGCATCGCCTCGCGGAACGCCTTGGAGCCGTTGGCGTTCGTGCGCTCGCCGACGACGAGGAAGGACGTGTCCTGCCGGAACGGGACCGAGGTGTAGATGGAGGCCGCGGCGGGCTCGTGCACCGGCGTGCGGGCGGCAGGGGTGGCGTCGCGGCAGCGCTCGACGACGGCAGCCAGGTGGGCCGGCGTCGTCCCGCAGCACCCACCGATGGCGGAGACGCCGAACTCGGTCACGAAGCGGTGCAGGTGCTCGGCCAGGCCGTCCGGCGTGAGGTCGTAGTGCATGTTGCCGTCGACGACGGAGGGGAGGCCCGCATTGGGGACGCAGGCGATGGGGACGCGGCTGGCCGACGACAGGTGGCGCAGCGCCTCGCTCATCTCGACCGGGCCGGTGGCGCAGTTGAGGCCGGCCACGTCGACCTGCATGGAGTCCAGCACGGTGAGGGCCGCGCCGATCTCGGTCCCGGGCAGCATGCGGCCGGTGAGCTCGATCGTCACCTGCGCCTGCAGCGGCACCCGCCGGTCGAGCGCGACCATGGCGCGCCGGGCACCGTTGATGGCGGCCTTGACCGAGAGCATGTCGAACTGCGTCTCGATCAACAGGAGGTCGACACCGCCCTCCAGGAGGCCGAGCGCCTGCTCCTCGTAGGCGTCGCGGAACTCGGCGTAGGAGATGTGCCCGAGGGTCGGGAACTTGGTGCCCGGGCCCATGGAGCCCGCCACCCAGCGCGGGCGCTCGGGTGTGGAGAACTCGTCCCGCACGGCGCACGCCAGCTCGGCGGCCCGCCTCGTCAGCTCGCGGGCCCGGTCGGCCAGCCCGTACTCGGCCAGGACGACGGAGGTCGAGCCGAACGTGTCGGTCTCGACGACGTCGCAGCCGACCTCGAAGAACGAGCGGTGCACCTGGGCCACCAGGTCCGGCCGCGTCTCGACGAGCCACTCGTTGCAGCCCTCGAGCTCGGGCCCGCCGAAGTCGTCGGGGCCCAGGCCGAGGAGCTGCAGGTTCGTGCCCATGGCGCCGTCGAAGATGACGACGCGGTCGTGCAACGCCTGCAGGTACGTGGATGCGGACGGGTCGAGCCGGCCGAGGAGTTCGGGAGAGGGGGACACTGGATGCACAGGATACCGGCACCCCCTACGGCCCCGGGACCCAGCTCGGTAGCATCTGGCCTGGTGACGCCGAGGATCTACACCAAGAAGGGCGACGACGGGACGACTGGCCTGCTCTTCGGCGGCCGGGTGCGCAAGGACTCGTGGCGCATTGAGCTCAACGGCGCCGTCGACGAGGCCCAGGCGGCCATCGGCGTCGCCCGGGCCGAGACGGCGCCGGGTTCCGAGGCCAACGGGCGCCTCACCGGGCTCGCCCGGGACCTCTACGTGCTGATGGCGGAGGTGGCCACCGCCCCGGAGAACCGCCAGAAGCTTCTGGCGGGGTCGACCCTGGTGACCCTTGACATGGTGACCGGGCTGGAGGCGGAGATCGACGACCTGTTGCAGCGCTTCGACATGCCGAGCGACTTCACCATCCCCGGCGAGAACCGCGTCGCCGCCGCGCTCGACCTGGCCCGCACCATCGTGCGCCGCGCCGAGCGCATCGCCGTAGCCGAGCCGCTCGAGGGCTCGTTCGTGCTGGCCTACCTCAACCGGCTGTCGGACCTGCTGTGGGCGATGGCGCGCTGGCAGGAGGGCCCGGAGCACGTGCTCTCGAAGGACTGACCAACCGATCGGGACCTCGGCGGATCCCACGAGCCGACGACGGCCGGACTGCGTGATTCGCCGATCGACGGTGAAACCGTGATGGGTTACGACGTGCCATCGGCCGGGACGCCGAAGAGCCCAGGCTGACCGCCTTCCGGCGCCGACGACCGTTCCCTTCTCGATCGCCGCTCCAGGGGGCCTTCGAGGGCGAGGTAGCGAAGCATCTTGGTCTCCTTACGCCCCCTGGTGACCGTGTCGAGGATGAGCCCGGAAATCGAGACGAGCACCGAGAGGACCATCAGGCCGACCACGACGAACGCCGTCGGGAACCGCGGCACCTTGTGCGTGTGCACGTAGGTCGTCACGAGGGGTATGCCGAGGGCAACGGCCAGAACGAAGAGCAAGAGGGCAATCACGCCGAAGAACGCGAGTGGGCGCTCCCGTCGGACAAGGGTGGCGATGGCGCGCATGATCCTCGTCCCGTCGCGGTACGTGTTGAGCTTGCTCTCCGAGCCCTCCGGGCGTGCGCGGTACGCCAACGGGACGCTCTCTATGGGCATGGCGAGATCGAGTGCGTGGACCGTCAGCTCCGTCTCGAGCTCGAACCCGGACGCGAACATCGGCAGGGACTTCACGAAACGACGTGAGAATGCCTTGTAGCCCGACAGCATGTCGAGGTCCGAGCGGCCGAACACCGAGTGCACGAGCCAACTCAGGATGCGGTTCCCGAACTGGTGACTGGTGTGGGTGTACTGGTCCGCATCCGCGACGCGCCTGCCGTTGACGAGGTCGAACCCCTGCTGGTCGACGAGGTCCACCAAATGGCGTGCCCTGCTCGCGTCGTACGTGCCGTCGCCGTCGATGAGCAGGTAGACGTCTGCCTCAATGTCGGCGAACATCCGCCGGACCACGTTGCCCTTGCCCTGCATCGGCGCCGCACGCACCACCGCGCCGGACGCTCGTGCGATGCGAGATGTCTCATCGGTCGAGTTGTTGTCGTACACGTACACGGTTGATTCCGGGAGCGACTTTCGCAGATCGGTGACGACGCCCCCGATGGTGGCAGCCTCGTTGAAGCAGGGAACCAGTACCGCTATCTGCGGTCCGTCGGTGCGTGCGTGCATGTCAGACGGCGTCCGAGGGTCGCGACGATCCTTGGTCGACGAACTTCCGGCAGTGGACTCCGCGCCGCCGGCGGCCGCGGGACGTGTCGTCATCAGCGGGGCGTGTGGTCACGAGGTCTGATCTGTTGGCGTGGGCAGGGTGGAGAATGGGCATGGTGGAGAGCACTCCCATGGACAACGTCAGGAAGTCCCGTGGGGCCGGTCCGCTCCGCTTCCGGCTTCCGTCCGTCCACTCTGTCACAACTGGCTGAAGGGAGGCTGCAATCACCACGTGCCCCAGTGGATCCGGGCCGTTGATGCCGGGGTGACGTGCTCGAGTGACCCCGAGCGCCGGTCCTGCCCGTCGGGGTGCCCGAGCACCACCGCGCAGAACGGCAGCCATCCTTCAGGGACGTCGAGTGCCCGGGCGAGCTCTACCGCACCTCTGAACGCACCCAGGATGCAGGCGCCCAGACCCGCCCCCACCGCACCCAGGAGCACCGCCATGACCCCGAACGCGGCGTCGCCGTGCCAGTAGGGGACGGGCCACGCTTCCGGCGTCGACCCGAGTCCGGACGATGCCTTGTCTGGTTCGGCATACCGGGCGACGTAGGCGTCCGGCGAGGAGTACGCGAGCAGGACCACGTGGGCGCGCCGGAGACCCTCGAACCGCTCGTGGTTGCGGTCCCGCCAGTGGGCGTCGGTGGTGGCCGACCAGTACGCGGCCGTCTCTCCGGGTCCGACCAGGGCGACCCAGGCGGTGCCGCCGGTGTTCCCCGCAGTCGGCGACCTCAGCGCACCCTCCAGGAGCCGCCGCACGACGGCCCGGTCCACGGGCTCGTCGGAGAAGCTCCGCACCATGGCGCGGCGGCGGATGGCCTCGTCCAGCTCCACGCCGCGCAGTCTGTCATTTCGGGGAGCGACGTCTTGGTACCGGAGCCGGGAATGATGACCCCGCTGGTAGTGTTTAACGGTTCGATGCCGGCCGTAGGAACGGCCCGGCGGGACCCGGAGGTTCGAACGTGCCCACTCCCCGAGACCTGTTGAACGAGGCCAAGGCGTCCATCCGCGAGGTGGACCAGGCTGACGCGCAAGCCCTGCTGGAAGGCGGGGGTGTCACGTTCCTCGACGTCCGCGAGCCCGACGAGTACGAGCAGGGGGCTCTTCCCAACGCCCTGCACCTGCCACGCGGCCACCTCGAGTTCCAGGTGGAGGGCAAACTGCCCGACAAGGCGGGCCCGATCGTCGTCTACTGCGCCGGGGGAGTGCGGTCGGCCTTCGCGGCCAAGACCATGGGTGACCTCGGGTACACCGACGTGCAGTCGCTGGTGGGCGGGTTCAACCGTTGGAAGGACGACGGTCGCCCGTGGGCCGCGCCCCAGACCCTGACCCCGGCCCAGCGCAACCGGTACCAGCGACACCTTCTCCTGCCCGAGGTCGGGGAGGTGGGCCAGCTGAAGCTGCTGGGCTCGAAGGTGCTCCTGCTGGGTGCGGGCGGGCTCGGCTCGCCGGCCGCCCTGTATCTGGCGGCCGCCGGCGTCGGGACGCTGGGGATCATCGACATGGACGTGGTGGACGAGTCGAACCTGCAGCGCCAGATCCTCCACAACATGGACCGGGTCGGGGACCGCAAGGTCGACTCGGCCAAGAAGACGCTGACCGCGCTCAACCCGGACGTCAACGTCGTGACCTACGACGTGCGACTGGGCGCCGACAACATCCTGGACGTCATCGACGGCTACGACGCCATCGTCGACGGGACGGACAACTTCCCGACTCGTTATCTGGTGAACGACGCCTCGCTGCTGAAGCGGATCCCGGTGATCCACGGGTCCATCTTCCGCTTCGAGGGCCAGGCCACCGTGTTCGACCCCTACAACGGTCCGTGCTACCGCTGTCTCATCCCTGAGCCGCCTCCCGCGGAGCTCGCCCCGTCGTGCGCCGAGGCGGGCGTGCTGGGCGTGCTGCCGGGCATCATCGGCTCCATTCAGGCGATCGAGACCATCAAGGTCCTGCTCGGTCTGGGTGACCCGCTCATCGGGCGGCTGCTGGCCTACGACGCGCTCGAAGAGTCCTTCCGGACGTTCAAGGTGCGCCGGGACCCGGCCTGCCCGGCCTGCGGGCCCGACGCCGGTGAGATCGTCATCGCCGAGTACGACGACCTCTGCATGCCGCACGCGCACTGACACCGGGGCTCCTTGGAGCGGCGAAAGGCGCCTGCGTAGGCTGACCGCACGTCACCGACCGACCTGCTCACGCGCCCCGCGCCCGAGACGGACGCACCGGCACGGCCGCCGGGGCCGCCGGGGCTGACGTCGCGCCGCGTCAAGCGGAACAGGCGCCGCTGGGCGGCGGGGCTCATCGTGCTCGCCCTGGCCCTGATCCTGGTGCTCGCGACCCGTGGCGGGGGGCACACCACCGGCGCCGGGCAGCGTGAGGGGAGCTCGGGGCACCATCATGCGACGCCCCCGTCCCACGCCGGCAACCCGCGCCTCGATCCGGACTGGCAGGGGGACGGGCAGGCCGTGACGTTCGCCTTCGGGGGCGACGTCCACTTCCCGGCGGGGACGAACCTGGGTGACCGGCTCGCTGCGGACCCTTCGGACGCCCTGGGGCCGACGGTTCCCACCCTCCTCTCGGGGGTCGACCTGTCGATGGTCAACTACGAGTCGGCGCTGACGGACGGGACGTGCCCGGACACGCAGGACAAGCAGTACGTTTTCTACGCGCCTCCCACGGTGGTCACGGCCTTCAAGGGGGCCGGCGTCACCCTCATCACCGAGGCCAACAACCACGGGGAGGACTGCGGGCCGCCCGGACTCCAGACCGCCCTCGCCACCAGGGCCCAGACGGGGTACACCATCCTCGGCATCGGCCAGAACTCGGCCCAGGCCTTCACCCCGTACACGACGACGATCCACGGCGAGCACATCGCGATCATCGCGGCCACCCAGGTGATCGACTCCGACCTCCAGACGGCGTGGACCGCCACCACGACGCAGCCGGGCCTCGCCTCCGCCTACGACGTGAACGACCTCGTCGCCGCGGTGGAGGCGGCACGCAAGACGGCCGACACCGTGATCGTGTACCTGCACTGGGGCACCGAGCTCGACGCGTGCCCGAACCCGCTGCAGGAGCCGCTGGCCCAGGTGCTGGTCCGGGCCGGAGCCGACATCATCGTGGGGACCCACGCCCACGTGCTCCTCGGCGGCGGGTACCTCGGCTCCGCCTACGTCGACTACGGGCTCGGCAACTTCGCCTTCTACGACAACTCGCCGCCCGAGAACGCCAGCGGCTCACTGGTGATCTCCGCCACGGGCCGGCACATCGACCAGGTCACCTGGCGCCCCGCCGAGATCGTCGACGACCTGCCCCAGCCCCTGGCCGGCGACGCCGCCACCGCGGCGCTGGCGGCCTGGAACCAGGCCCGCACGTGCACCAACGTGGCGGCGACCCCGGGCGCACCCGTGGCGACCGTGCAGACCGAGAGCTCGCCCGCGTCACCCACGGCGGTCCAGACGCTCTCAGTCGACTCGGGTTGACGGATCCCAGGTCACAGAGGGAGAGCGACCCCAGCAGGTAGACATATGCCATGAACGAGACCGCCGGGGACAACAGGCTGCGGGTCAACGGCGTGGAGCTCGCATGGTCGGAACGGGGGGCCGGCTTCGGGACGGCGCCCGCGCTCGTCCTCGTCCACGGCTTCACCGGTGCGTCGCACGACTTCGCGCTCGAGGTCGACGCCCTGGCCGCCCGCCGCCGCGTGGTCACGCTCGACCAGCGCGGCCACGGGCACTCGACGAGGACGGGCGTGATCGAGGACTACACCATCGACCAGCTGACCGCGGACCTGATCGCATTCCTCGACACGGTGAGTGGCGGGCCGGTCGATCTGCTGGGCCACTCCATGGGTGGCAGGGTCGTGATGGGCGTGGCCCTGCGCCGGCCCGACCTCGTGCACTCACTGATCCTGATGGACACCAGCGCCTGGTCGTTCATGCCCGACAACGACGAGCTCGCCACGCTCGCCCGTACCTTCATGGACGACTTCGACCCGTCGCGGGGCATGCCGGGCGCGTTGAGCCTCGGCGGCCCCGAGGACGCGCTGATCGCGGCGGCCGTCCCCGCGACGTGGCAGGAGAAGAAGGATGCCATCTTCGTCGGCATGGACCCCTACGCCGTCAAGAGTCTGGGCACGGAGCTCATGGCCGAGGACGTCGACGGGCGGACGTCGCGCCGCGCCGCGCTGTCGTCCATCACGTGCCCCACGACGGTGATCGTGGGGGAGCACGACCACCCGCTCGTCGACCAGGCCGCCGAGCTGGCGGCAGCGGTGGCCGATGGCAGGCTGTCCGTCATCGCCGGCGCCTACCACTCCCCGCAGCTGACGCATCCCGCCGACTGGCGTGCCGCCGTCGGGGCCCACCTGGCGTGGGCGGGCCCCTCGTGAGCGACCCGGTGGTGCCCCAGGCGAGCGACCGCATTCCGCTGGCCGGTTCGGACGTCTCCATCCCGCCCCTGGGTGTGGGCACCTGGGCCTGGGGCGACAAGGGCACGTGGGGCATGGGCGGCTACGACCAGTCGCTGACCGAGTCGTCCATCCGCGAGGCCTGGGAGGCGAGCATCGAGGCCGGCATCGTGCTCTTCGATACGGCCGAGATCTACGGGGGTGGTGAGAGCGAGCGCATCATCGGGCGCCTGCTCGCAGCCGATCCCGGCAGCCGGGAGCGGGTGGTCGTCGCCACCAAATTCATGCCGAGCCCATGGAAGGTGAACGTCCACTCGGCACTGCTCGCCGCGGCCCGCGGCTCCCTGGAGCGGCTCGGCATCGGGTCCATCGACCTCTACCAGATCCACGGTCCCATCTCCCTGCGTTCGCACGACGCCATGGCCGAGGCGCTCGCGGCCGCGCACGCCGAGGGTCTGGTCAAGGCCGTCGGCGTGTCCAACTACTCGGCCAAGGAGACCCGCGCCATCGACGGCGCACTGCGCCGCCGGGGCCTGCGGTTGGCGAGCAACCAGGTGGAGTTCTCGCTGCTGCGCACCATGCCGCAGCGCGTCGGGCTCCTCGACTGCTGCCGGCAGCTCGGCGTCGTTCCGCTCGCGTACTCGCCCCTCGGGCAGGGCCGTCTGAGCGGAAAGTACTCAGCTTCCAACCCGCCCCCGAAGGGCCGCACGTTCGGGGCCCACCCCATGGCCGAGGTCGACACGGTGGTGGCCGAGCTGCGCCGCATCGGCGAGGCGCACGGTGGCCGCACCCCGAGCCAGGTCGCATTGGCCTGGCTCGTCGCCAAAGGAGCCGTGCCCATCCCGGGGGCCAAGAACCGGGACCAGGCCGAGCAGAACGCCGGGGCCGTGGGCTGGCGCATGCTCGACGAGGAGCTGGCCCGCCTCGATGCGGCCGCCCTCTACGGCAAGCGGGGCATCCGCGAGCGCATTTGGCAGCACGGCTGAGCCCGGCGGTACCGTCTTGAGGTGATCGCCGCGCTCTACGACGCCGGGCTTCCGCCGTTGCGAGGCTCGCAGCTCCTCTCGACGCAATTCGACTTCGTTCCCGTGGCGATGATCCTCGCCGCCCTCGCCCTCTATCTCTGGGGTGTCCGGCGCAACAACGCCCTGCACCCGCGGCACCCGTGGTCGATCGGCAAGACGGTGGCGTGGATCGGTGCCCTGGTGACCACGGGCGTGGCCATCTTCAGCTTCGTCGGCGTCTACGACGGTGAGCTGTTCTGGGACCACATGGTCCAGCACCTCCTGCTGATCATGGTGGCCGCTCCGCTGTTCGCCATCGCCTCCCCCTTGGAGCTGACGTGGCGCTCCACGACCGGCACAGCCCACATCGTCGTCAGCGAGGTCCTGCGCTCGCGGGTGGCCAAGTTCCTCGGCCACCCCGTCGTCGCCTTCGTGGTCTACGCCGTCGTGATCCCGGTCAGCCATCTCACCGTCTGGTACAACTACACGCTCACCCACGAGAGCGTCCACAACGCCGAGCACCTGGTGTTCCTGCTCGTGGGCTACCTGTTCTGGCGCCAGATCTTCGGGAGCGACCCGAACTGCTACCGCCTGCATCCTGCACTGCAGTTCTTCTACCTGTTCATGGCGATACCGATCGACACCTTCACCGGGCTCTCGTTGGCCGGCGCCACCAAGGAGATGTTCCCCGCCTACTTCGCCACCCACCGGACCTGGGGCCCGTCCTACGTGGTCGACCTCCACACGGGCGGCGACATCATGTGGGTCGTCGGCGACACCCTCATGCTGTGGCCGATGATCCCCGTGGCGCTGCGCTGGATGCACATGGACGAGCGCAGGGCCGTCCGCGTCGACCGCGAGCTCGACGCGCAGGCACTCACCGAGTCACAGGTCTGAGTGCCGGGGCCGGGTCCCGGCGGGGTCAGCCGCTGAGATCCATGAGCTCGACCCGGACCCCGTCGGGATCCGTGCAATAGACGAACTCGAGCGCCGTGCCATCGAAGTCGAGGATGGTCCGGCTCGATTCGACCACCGCACCCCCGAGCTCGACGATCCGGGCCGCCGTGGCCGCGACGTCCCGCACCCGGAAGGAGAGGTGGGTCAGCCCGAGCTGGTTGACGGCCCGGCGCTCACGCTCGCCGAACGGGGTGGGCTCGCTGAAGGCGAGGAGCTCTATGGCGGTCGGGCCCCGCCTGACGAACTGCGAGGTCACCGCGACGTCGGGCAGGTCCATGAGCCGGGCGAACTCGGTCCCGATGGCATGTGACTCGGCCTTCTCGAAGCCGAGGGCCCCGCAGTAGAAGGCGAGCGACCGGTCCAGGTCGCTCACGCAGATGCCGAAGTGCGAGAAGTGGGGTCCGGGGGCGTCGTCCATGGCCCGTAGTCTGCCCGCCCGGCACGCGCCGGCCCCGTTTTCCCCTCGGGTCCGGATCTCCCTAGCCTGTGGGCCGTGACACAGGAGAAGAAGGACCCCCAGGGCAGCCCCGAGCGCCGCACCGACTCGGGCATCGTGATCCACCCCGTCTACCGCGCCGCCGACCTGGAGGGCTGGGACGCCGACGCCCGGCTGGGGGAGCCGGGATCGTTTCCCTACACCCGCGGGGTCCATCCCGGGATGTACCGATCGAAGTTGTGGACCATGCGCCAGTACGCCGGGTTCGGCTCGGCCGAGGCGACGAACCAACGCTTCAAGTTCCTTCTCGACGCCGGTCAGACGGGCCTGTCGTGCGCCTTCGACCTCCCGACGCAGATGGGCTACGACTCGGACCACCCTCGCGCCGAGGGCGAGGTGGGCAAGGTGGGGGTGGCCATCGACTCGCTGGCCGACATGCGGCTTCTCATGGCCGACCTTCCGATGGACAAGGTCACGACGTCCATGACGATCAACGCGACCGGGGCCATCCTGTTGCTGCTGTACCAACTGGTGGCCGAGGAGCAGGGAGTGCCGGGGGAGAAGATCCGCGGCACCATTCAGAACGACATCCTGAAGGAGTACATCGCGCGGGGAACCTACATCTACCCGCCGCGACCCTCCATGCGTCTCATCGTCGACACGTTCGCCTACTGCGCCGCCAACCTTCCCAACTGGAACACCATCTCCATCTCCGGCTACCACATCCGTGAGGCCGGCTCGACCGCGGTCCAGGAGATCGCCTTCACGCTCGCCAACGGCATCGCGTACGTCGAAGCGGCCATTGCGGCCGGGATGGACATCGACGCGTTCGCCCCCCGGCTCTCGTTCTTCTGGAACGCGCACAACAACCTGTTCGAGGAGATCGCCAAGTACCGAGCGGCCCGTCGCATGTGGGCCCGCATCATGACCGAGCGCTTCGGAGCGAAGGACGAGCGCTCCAAGATGCTGCGGTTCCACACGCAGACGGGCGGATCCACCCTGACGGCGCAGCAGCCGGAGAACAACATCGTCCGGGTGACCGTCCAGAGCCTGGCCGCCGCGCTGGGCGGGACGCAGAGCCTGCACACGAACGGCTTCGACGAGGCGCTCGGGCTGCCCACGACCAGGGCGGCCAAGATCGCCCTGCGGACGCAGCAGATCGTCGGGTTCGAATCCGGCGTGGCCGACACCGTCGACCCGCTCGCGGGTTCGTACTTCGTGGAATCGCTGACCGACGAGGTGGAGGCGGCGGCCAACGACTACCTCGAGCGGATCGAGCAGCTGGGGGGAGCCGTGGCCGCCATTGAAGCCAGGTTCATGCAGGAGGAGATCGAGTCGGCCGCCTACAGCTTCGCCAAGGCGGTCGACGACGGTGAGAAGGTCGTGGTCGGCGTCAATCGCTTCACCGACGCCGAGGAGGAGCACACGGAGGTCTTCCCGATCGACGTGACGCTCCAGCAGCTTCAGATCGACCGCACCACGTCGGTGCGCGGGGCACGCGACCAGGCCGTGGTGGACCGGGCACTGGCCGACGTGGCCGAGACCGCGAAGGGGGAGGGCAACCTGCTCGTGCCGATGAAGGCTGCGCTCAAGGCGATGGCCACCCTCGGCGAGGTGGCCGACGTCTTGCGCGCCGAGTTCGGCGTGTACCAGCCCGGCGGGTGAGCGTGAGCGTCACGGACCGAGGCAGGGGCCTCGATCCTTCGGCGGCACGCACGCCCTGCTGTGAACCTGTGATCGCGTGATCCCCGAAGGGGGTGCCTCCGAGGCCGTCCTGACACGTGACCCCGACGTCGAGGAGCTGGCGCCGACGGTGACAAGCCCGGCGCCTCCCGAGGGACGGCGCCGGGGCCCCGGTGAGATCGCCGTGCTCGTGGCAGCAGGGCTGGCCGTGGTGTACGGGGTGCTGCTGCACGTCTGGCTGCTGGTGCACCTCCCCATCTGGGGCGACGAGGCCATCGTCGGCATCATGGCCCGCGCCATCGACTCGGGCCATTTTTCGGCCTTCTACTGGGGTCAGCACTACGGGGGACTGGAGCCGTACCTCGTCGCCCTGGGACTCAAGATCGGTGGAGGCGGTGAGCCTGCCCTCAACGCCACGCCGGCCGTGCTCGCCGCGATCGCGGCGGTCCTGGTGGCCGGTGTCACACAGGCGGCGGGGAAGAGCCGCATCGTGGCCCTGGCCGCGGGCGCCACCGTGTGGGTCTGGCCCTACGCCGTGATCTGGCAGTCGGTCCGCGAGGGGGGCTTCCGCTTCGCCACCCTGTGCTGCGGGCTCACCGCTGTGCTGTGCTGCATCCTGGCCTTCCAGCGCCGGGCCGGCGCCCTGGCCTGGCTGGTGTTGGGATTGGCCCTCGGCCTCGGGTGGTGGGCCTCCCCGGAGATCGCGTACTTCGCACTGCCCTGCCTGGTGCTGCTCGTCGCATGGTGGCGTGGCCCGCGGACCTCCGAGGTTGCCGGTGCAGTCCGGCCGGCGCGGGGTACGCCTCTGCTGCTGGCTGTCTTCGGAGCGGCCCTCGGATCGTTGCCCTGGTGGTATGCCAACGCGCACACGGGGTTCTCCTCCCTGCAGCGGAGCGCGCTCCCGGCAAACGGGAGCGTGACCTACGGCACGAAGCTGTCGGTGTTCTTCCATTACATGCTGCCGATGCAACTCGGCGTCCGCGCGCTGGTGAGCGGAGCGTGGCTCGGTGGCCCCGTGGTCGGTCAGACGCTCTATGTCCTCGTGCTCGTCCTCGTGGTCGGGGCGGTGGTGCGCGCCGTCTGGGCCTTCGCCCGTGACGCGAGCCGGCTCGTGCCGGTCGCGCTGGCGACCGGGGTGCTGGGCTACGCGTTCCTGTACGCGGCTGCTCCGGGCACGGGCTACTGGATCGACGGACGCTACGGGATCTACCTGCCCGCCCTCATCGTGGCCCTGTGCGGCTCGGTCCTGGCGCAGGAGGTCTCATGGCCGACGGCAGCGGAGCGACCGCCGCCGGATGCGGCGCAGGGTGCGCGTCGCCGCCGGTCCCGCCACGCGCCGCTCCAGGGGAGGATTTCCGTTCCGCTGGCCCTCGCGGTGCTGGGCGTCCTCGGCGCCCTGTGCCTCACCGTTGCGGCGGCCCACGCTACGGGCATCCCGGCGTCACCCGCGTTCTTCTCAGGTTGGCGCAGCGGCGACGCCCCCATGCAGCAGGCGGTGGACCTCATGCGGGCGCACCACATAGAGGATGCCTACGGCGACTACTGGACCGCGTACGACCTGGACTTCCTCAGCGGAGGTCGTCCACTCGTGAGCCCGAATCCCTCGCTCGACGTCAGCCGCTCGGCGAGCATCGCCGCCGGGGTGGCGGCCTCGTCAGATCCCGCCTGGCTGTTCTTCGCGCCCGGTGAGACCGCGCAGGCCTCAGCCGAGTTCCTGAACCCCCAGCCCGGCCCCGGTCCGTACACGGAGCAGACCTTTGAGCAACACCTGCAGCAGCTCGGGATCTCCTACCAGGTGGTGCACCTCGGGATCCTCGACGCCGTCGTGCCGTCCCGAAAGGTCACGGTGCCCTGACCGGCGCGCCTCAGCTCTGATTGTTCAAAGGGGAGTAGGCCCGACACGGTTCGCCCCGCAACGCGCCACACGCCGGCAATGTGGTGGTCGGTACGACGCCCTGGACCTCGTTGACGACCAGTGACGAGCCTCCGACCCCCTTGAGGGCGACGGTGTCGACCACCGAACCGTGTGTCGTCGGTGTGTCGAAGGTCCATGAAGGGCGATCCCCGCCCGGTGCGGAGATGACGATGCGGAGACGGGTGCCCGGGCGGAAGGTGTGGGCGATGGGGTCCACGGGGATGCGCACGAGCGTGAACCGGCCGCCGGGCAGGTCGCGACGATCCGATGCCAGGTAGGTCGGCACGGGGTCGAGAGGAGTCGAGGCGGACGACAACGTGCGGTCGCTGCTGCGGAGGAAGCCGGACGTGACGTATTCCTCCTGCGAGCCTCCGGAACGGACCTCGGTCACGGTCACCTGCAGATCGGTGACCCGCGCCGTCGACTTCAGCATCAGATTGAGGCTTGCCGGACCGACGATCGTCGTCGCCCTGGTGAAGACGGGGGTCTCGAACGCGAGTCCGTTGGCAGCCGGAACGGTGGTCCAGTCGTAGGGCGGCTGGGCCGCCCACGCGTTGGCGGAGGAGGCCAGGTCATCGGCCGGCCGGACGGTCGGGTCGGGCCGGAACGACGCCGTGGACGCCGTGGTCGGGTGACCGGTCTCGAGCGTGCCCCCGGGGCCGAGGGCGTAGTCGACGATGGTCCCCGAGGGCGGCCACGTCGAGAAGCCGGCTTCGTACGTCGGCTGAAGGGCTCCGGGCCCGAGGTTGCCGCCCCCGTTGTCGAAGAGCACCCGGACGCGCGGATCGTCCTTGGCGAACGCTGCTCTGGCCGCAGCGAGCGAGGGCGCCGTCGTGAAGCGGACGGCGGGAGATGGGGCGGACTTCGCCCCATTCGTGAGGTTGGCGTACAGCAGAGGTGCGAGCGAATTGAGGGTCGGGGACGGGCTGGGGACGCGCCCCGCCACGTAGATGTCGAGGAACTCCAGCCAGCGCGAGATCGTGTCCGGCCCCAGAGAGTCGGTATGGGTCCCGTTCATCATCGTGACGTAGACGTTCTTGTCGCGCTGCAACGCGGTCACCAGCGCGGGCCATTGGGGCCCCACCTGTTCGTCTTCGAGCGCGCCGACCAGGAAGACGGGCACCGTGATGTGCGAGGCCCACACCGTGGGCGAACGCTCGTCGAACAGCGACGGGGCCCTGGCCAGGTCCGGTCTCACCAGCGAGGCCAGGCTCTGTGCCTGGAGGTGAAGGCGCTGGTCGGCCAGGCACGTCGTGTCCCCGGTGGCGATCTCGGCTGCAGCCCACGGCTGGCCGCCCTGTGGCGCGGGCTCGGCGTCCGAGACACGTTGTGCGATCCACCCGGCGGCGAAGCCGTCGTTGTAGATCCCTCCGGGGTAGCCGGTCGAGTACAGGTCGTCGGTGGGGCTGAGGGGAGTGATGGCCGCCAGGTCCGGAGGGTCCGTGCCCGCCACCACGAGCTGGGAGAATCCCGAATAGGAGATCCCGACCATGCCGACCTTGTGGTGCAGAACCCAGGGCTGGGCCCCAACCGTCTGCACGATGTCGTAGCCGTCGTAGTCCGACGGCAGGCCGAACAGGTCGAAGGCGCCGCCCGAGCAACCGGTTCCCCGCATCTGGACGCTCACGGTGACGAAGCCGAGAAGAGGTGCGACCACAGAGCCGACCACGGTCGAGGTGTCGGGGAGCAAGGGGTCGGTCGAGGAGTCACTCCCCTCCAGCGCGTCGATCAAGCTATGGGGACCGGCCACCGCGTAGCCGGAGTACTCGATCACCGTGGGAAACGGACCATCGGCCAGGGTCTTGCCCGGAGGGAGGCGCACGGTGGCGGCGAGGAGGATCCCGTCACGCATCCGCACGTAGTTGAGGCCCGCGTGAAGGTGCTGGGAAGCGTAGAACGACGCGCGGGGCGTCGATGACGTGGACAGAACAGAGAAGGCCGCGGTGGTCCGCAGGTTCGCGCCCGTGCCTGTGTCGAAGCGGTACCCGGAACCCGGCGTGAGATTGCGCACGATGAGGCTGCCGAGCCGGTCGACCACTCCGGATCCCACCTTGTGCCCCGCCCCATTGACGACTGTCAGGCGGGAGCCCGGAGTGGCGCCGAGGGCGTAGGCCTCCTCGACCGATCCGTGCCCCTGGAACGGCAGCGGTGCCGGCGATCCTGACGCCACGCCGTTGGACGCGAGACAGCATGTGGCGATGAGTACGACCCATGCGCACAGGCCGAGGGCAGCGCGCTGAATCGTGGCGATCGTCCCCGTGTGCACCCGAAGATCTTGGTCGGCGACCATCCGTACAGCATGGCGTCCGGAGCCTGCTCCGTCAGTTCGCGCGGCGGGGCGGGACGCAGTCTGGGTGGACGAGGCCCCATTTGCCTGCGCCGTGGGGATCAGGCGGTGACGACCGTCTCGAAGTGCTCGACGACCGGGAAAGGGTCGTAGAAGTGGTGCAGGGCGGCGCGCCAGTCGTCGTACGCGGCCGAGCCCCGGAAGCCCTCGGTGTGGTCCTCCAGACGATCCCACTCGACCAGGAGCAGGAAACGGCTGGGGCGTTCCACACAGCGTTCCACCCGAAGCGAGACGAACCCCGGGCTGGCGGCGATGAGCGCCTTGGCCTGCTCCATCGACTCGACGAACGCGTCCTCGCGTCCGGGGACCACCTCGAGCACCGCGTGCTCGGTGATCATGCCCCGAGCAGCCGCTCGCGCAGGGCCGGGTCGGTGGCCGCGTCAATGGCCGTCCAGGCCAGCGCCACTGCACCGTCGCGCACCGCGGCGTCGGCCGAGGGCGTCACGCACGCGGCGGCGAACTCGTGCTGGTGGTTGACCGCGCCGTGCGTCTCTATCCCGATGAGCGGGTGGATGGTGGGCACCGCCAATGACACGTTGGCCATGTCCGTGGAGAACGTCGGGAGCGGTGTGCCGGCATCGTCGGCGTCGAAGTGCCGGCCGAGTACCTCGGCGTTGGCGCGGTAGGCGCGCAGGAGGGCCGGGTCGGGCTCCATGTGCGAGTACTCGGGTGCCAGCTCCTCGTACTCGACCGAGCATCCGGTGGCCAACGCGCCCGCCTGGAAGCATGCGTTCACCCGGGGTCGCAGGGCGGCGAGGCCGGCGGCCGTGCGGGAGCGAACCATGTAGCGGGCGGTGATGGCCGCGGGGATGACGTTGGCCGCCGCCGAGCTGTGGGTGACCACACCGTGCACCTGGTCCCCGGGCGGCAGCTGCTGGCGCAGCAGGCCGATCGCGACCTGGGCCACCGTCAGGGCATCCTGCGCGTTGACGCCCTCCCACGGGGCAGCCGACGCATGCGCCTCCCGCCCCGCGTAGTGGACGTCGAAGTGGGCCACCGCCAGGCAGGTCCCGGTCAACCGCTCGACCGGCCAGGGGTGGATCATCATGGCGGCGTGGACGCCCTCGAACGCGCCGCGCTCGAGCATCAGGATCTTGCCGCCGCCGCCCTCCTCGGCCGGCGTGCCGAGCACCCGCACGGTGAGCCCGAGGTCGTCCGCCACTGCGGCGAGGGCCAGGCCCGCTCCGACGGCCGTAGCCGCGATGATGTTGTGCCCGCAGGCGTGACCCACGGCGGGCAGCGCGTCGTATTCGGCGCAGACCGCCACCACGAGCTCGCCCTCGCCGGCGCGTGACTCGAGGGCGGTCGGCAGGTCGTAGACGCCCTCGTCGACGTGGAGCCCGCCGGCTCGCAACGTGCCGGCGACGGCCCGCGCCGACGCCGTCTCCTCGAAGCACAGCTCGGGGGTCGCGTGGACGGAGTGACTGAGCGAGACGAGCTCGTCCAGGTGGCCGTCGATGACGGCGGCGGCCGCAGCCTTGGCCGAGGCGGCCGCCGAGCCGGCGCTCACCTACTCGATGACCGCCACGATGTCGCCGGCGCCCACGGAGTCGCCCGCGCTCACGCGGACCTCCTTGATCACACCGTCCTTCTCGGCGGCGACGGCGTTCTCCATCTTCATGGCCTCGAGGAGGCAGACGGCCTGGCCCACCTCGACCACGTCGCCCACCGCGACGAGGACCTTGACGATGGTGCCCTGCATGGGGACGGTCACCTGCCCCGAGCCACTGCCGGTCACCGCCGACGCGGCGGCCCGCTTCGGCCGACCGGCGGCGCGGCCGGGAGCTGCGGCCGGGCCCAGGTCGGGCACCCAGAGCCGCACCGAGAAGCGGCGACCGTCCACCTCGGCGGTCACGTCACGCTGCACCGTCGGCACGCTGTCGTCGTCCGGCGCCGGGGCGGCGGCACCGGGCGGCTCCACCACGAGGCCGCTCAGGTCGAGGGTCTCCTCGACCCATCTGGTCGAGTGGGTCGCCGCCGCGAAGTCGGGATGGCTCAAGATGGCCTCGTGGGCGGGCAGCGTGGTGGCCACGCCGGTCACGCTGGTCTCGCCGATCGCCCGCAGCATGCGCCGCCGGGCCGCCTCACGGTCCGGCGCCCAGACGATCAGCTTGGCGATCAGGTTGTCGTAGTACTGCGAGACCGTGTCGCCTGCCTCGTAGCCGGCATCGAGCCGCACACCTGGGCCCGCAGGCTGGTGGAACGTGGAGATGGTGCCCGGCGAAGGCGAGAAGCGGCCGCCGCTGGGATCCTCGGCGTTGATCCGCACCTCGATGGCGTGCCCGTGCCGGCGGACGTCCTCCTGGGCGAAGTCGAGCGCTTCGCCCGACGCGATGCGGATCTGCCACGCGACGAGGTCCAGCCCACCGACGAGCTCGGTGACCGGGTGCTCCACCTGCAGCCGCGTGTTCATCTCGAGGAAGTAGAACTCCCCGTCCTGGTACAGGAATTCCACCGTGCCGGCGTTGTAATAGCCGCACGCTTCGGAGACCTTGACCGCCGCGGTGCCCATGGCGTGGCGGACGTGCTCGGGGAACGCCGGCGCCGGGCTCTCCTCGACGAGCTTCTGGTGGCGCCGCTGGGCCGAGCAGTCGCGCTCACCGAGCCAGAGGGTGTTGCCGTGTTGGTCGGCCAGCACCTGCATCTCGATGTGGCGGGGCCAGGCCAGGTAGCGCTCGAGGTAGATCTCGGGACGACCGAAGTAGGCCTGGGCCTCGCGGGCAGCCGACTCCATGGCCTCGGCGGCGTCCTCGGCCGTCGCGACGACCTTCATGCCGCGCCCGCCGCCGCCATAGGCGGCCTTGATGGCCACCGGCCAGCCGTGGAGGTCACCGAAGGCCACGACCTCGTCGGGCGACGTGAGAGGCTCCGAGCGGCCGGGGACACCCGCTACGCCGGCCTTCTCGGCGGCGAGGCGTGAGCTGATCTTGTCGCCCATGACCTCGATGGCCTCGGGCGGCGGACCGATGAAGGTGACGCCGCGCTCGGTGATGGCGCGGGCGAAGTCGGTGTTCTCGGAGAAGAACCCGTACCCGGGGTGCACCCCGTCGGCACCGCTCTGCTCGATGGCCTGGAGGATGGCCTCGGTGTTCAGGTAGCTCTCGGCCGCCGTCTCGCCGCCGAGCGCGTACGCCTCGTCGGCCATGCGCACGTGCAGCGCATCACGGTCGAGGGTGGAGTAGACGGCCACCGTCGCGATGCCGAGCTCGCGGCACGTCCGGATCACCCGGACGGCGATTTCGCCGCGGTTTGCGATGAGGACCTTCTGGAGCACTCTGAGCCTTTCCTGCGTGAGGTGGGCCTTCACAATTGCACGCGCCGTATGGTGTCTGCCATGTGGGGCGGGGAATGGCGGATCCAGTGGCTGGAGGAGGTGGACTCGACCAACACCCATGCCCGGGACCAGGCGCGTCGTGGGGTCGACGAGGGGTTGGTGGTCGTGGCCGACCACCAGACGGCCGGGCGGGGGCGCCTGGACCGCCGGTGGCAGTCGCCGCCCGGTACGAACCTGCTGGCCTCGATCCTCCTGCGGCCCGGGTGCGACGCCACCGACGTGCACCTGTGCACTGGGGCGGTGGCCCTGGCGGCGGCCGACGCCTGCCGGGAGGTCGCCGGGGTCGAGCCGGTGCTCAAATGGCCCAACGACCTGCTCGTCGACGGTCGCAAACTGGCCGGCATCCTCGCCGAGGCGGAATTCTCCGGGGGCACCCTGGTCGCCGTGATCGTCGGCATCGGCATCAATGTGGCCTGGCCAGGGCCGGAGGAGGCCGGCGGGGCCTGCCTGGACGACGTGGGCACGGCGGCGCAGCCGGTGGACCGCCAGGTCCTCCTCCAACGCCTTCTGGGTGCGCTCACGGGGCGCCGGGCGCTGCTCGACGACGCCTCCGGGCGGGGCACCCTGGCCGACGAGATCCGCCGGCGCTGCGCCACCCTCGGCCAGGCCGTCCGGGTCGTCCTGCCCGGGGGGGAGTTCACCGGGCTGGCCGCGGCGATCGACGACGAGGGAAGGCTGGTGGTGGAGACGGCGTCGGGTCCACGACGGGTGACGGCGGGCGACGTGGTGCACCTGCGGCCGGGCTGACGCCGGGGACGGTCCGGGTCCCCGGGCTAACATTGGCCTCCATGCGCCTTCTCGTCACGGGAGGTGCCGGTTTCATCGGGTCGAACTTCGCCCGCTACTGGGTCGAGCAGCACCCCGAGGACCATGTCGTCGTCTACGACGTGCTCACCTACGCCGGCAACCGCCCCAACCTGTCCGACATCGAAGACCGGATCGTGTTCGTCCAGGGTGACATCTGCGACCCTGCCGCCGCGGAGAAGGCACTGCGGGGCGAGGGGATCGACACGATCGTCCACTTCGCCGCCGAGTCCCACAACTCCCTGGCCGTCCTGAACCCCGGCCTCTTCTTCCGGACCAACGTCATCGGGACCCAGACCATGCTCGAGGCGGCGCGCCAGGTGGGGGTGTCGCGGTTCCACCACGTCTCGACCTGCGAGGTCTACGGCGACCTGCCGCTCGACACGGACGAGATGTTCACGGAGGACTCGCCGTACCGGCCTCGCACCCCGTACAACGCCTCCAAGGCGGGGGCCGACCACGCGGTCCGCGCCTACGCCGAGACGTACGACCTCCCCATCACGATCACCAACTGCGCCAACAATTACGGGCCGTACCAGTTCCCCGAGAAGTTGATCCCGCACTTCTGCGCGCTGGCGCTCGACGACCGGCCGCTGACCCTCTACGCCAGCACCGAGAACCGCCGGGAGTGGCTCCACGTGTACGACCACTGCACCGCCATCGACGCCGTGCTCGCCCGTGGCAGGGTCGGTGAGACGTATCACGTGGGGAGCGGTATCGAGGCTTCCATCATGGAGGTCGCCGACCGGATCCTCGCCGCACTGGGCAAGCCGGATTCCCTCAAGACGATCGTGCCGGACCGTCCCGGCCACGACCGCCGCTACATCCTCGACTCCTCCAAGCTGCGCCGCGAGCTCGGCTGGAAGCCCTCCATCGAGTGGGAGCAGGGGCTGGCGGACACGGTCCACTGGTATGCGGCGAATCGAGAGTGGTGGGAGCCGCTGCGGGCTCGGGCCCCGATCGCCGAGGGATCCTGGGGAGCCGGAGGCGCCTGAGCGGTGCGGATCCTCATCACGGGGGCCAACGGGCAACTGGGGCATGACCTGCGGGAGGCCTTGGCGGGGCGGGTCCCGACGGCGGGGCGCCGCTGCGCATTGCTCGGGCCCGAAGGGCCACGCCCGGGCCTCGACCACGAGGTCCTGGCCACCGACGTCGACACCATGCGGGTGGACGACCGGGACGCCGTCCTGGCCACGTTCAGCGACTTCCGTCCCGAGCTCGTGCTCCACGGGGGCGCGCTCACCGCGGTCGACCTGTGCGAGACCGAGACCGACACGGCCTTCGCCGTCAACGCCATCGGCACCCGCCATGTGGCCGAGGCGGCCGCCCTGGTGGGGGCGCACATGGTCTACGTGTCCACCGACTACGTGTTCGACGGCTCGTCGAGCCGGCCCTACTGCGAGTGGGACCCCCCGTCCCCGACCTCGGTCTACGGAGCCTCCAAGCTGGCCGGCGAGCGGGAGTGCCGTCCCGGTACGACGATCGTGCGCACGAGCTGGCTCTGCGGGGCCCATGGCGCCAACATCGTGGCGACGGCGCTGCGGCTGGCCCAGGGCGACGGAGTGCTGCGGTTCGTCGACGACCAGCACGGCTCGCCGACGTTCACGGCGGACCTGGCGCCCGCCGTCGTCACCCTGGGCCTCGACCGGAGGCCCGGCACCTTCCACGTGACCAACGGTGGCGCCACGACCTGGTGGGGCCTCGTGCGGGCGGTGCTGGCCGAGGCGGGCGCCGACCCGGAGCGGGTCCTCCCCATCGGCACGGCCGAGCTCGACCCGCCTCTCACTGCGCCGCGCCCGGCCTACTCCGTGCTGGACAACATGGCGCTCCGTCTGAGCGGGCTGCCCGCCCTGCCCGGCTGGGAGGACGGACTGGCCAGGCTCGTCCGTGCGCTCCGGTCCGCCGCATGACCGCACGCAGCGACGCCCGCACGACCCCGCACACCGTGGCGGTGATCGGCGCCGGCTACGTGGGCCTGCCGACGGCGGCCACGCTGGCCCACTTCGGGCACTCCGTGGTCCTGGCCGAGCACGAGCGCTCCCGGCTGGCTGCGCTGCGGTCCGGGCGCATGCCCATCGTCGAGTCCGGCCTCGACGAGCTGGTGGCGGAGTGCGTGGCGTCGGGCACGCTCTCCTTCACCGATTCGGCCGTCGCGGCGGTGTCCGGAGCGGAGTTCGTCTTCCTCTGCGTGCCGACGCCGCAGAGCGCGGACGGATCCGCGGACCTGTCCTACGTCGAAGCGGCGGCCAAGGAGATCGCAGCGGCCTTGGACCCGGGCACCGTCGTGGTGAACAAGTCGACCGTGCCGGTCGGCTCGGCCACGATGGTCGAGGCGGTGATCGGCCGTCCCGACATCTGCGTCGTGTCCAACCCCGAGTTCCTCCGGGAGGGCACCGCCGTGCTCGACAGCCTGAACCCGGACCGCATCGTGGTCGGCGCCGACGATCCCCAGGCGGCCGCCAAGGTGGGCGCGCTGTTCGCGGCGACGGGTGCACCGCTCATGGTGACCGACGCCACCACCTCGGAGACGATCAAGTACGCCTCCAACGCCTTCCTGGCCACCAAGCTCAGCTTCGTCAATGCCCTGGCCGGCCTGTGCGAGGAGGTGGGCGCAGACGCCCGCGACGTCCTGCTCGGGCTCGGCTACGACAAGCGGATCGGCTTCGAGTTCCTGCGGCCCGGTCCCGGTTGGGGCGGTTCGTGCCTGCCCAAGGACACCAGGGCACTGCTGCACATCGCCCGCGGCGTCGGCTACGACTTCGCGTTGCTGGCCGGGGCCATCGCGTCGAACGACGAGCAGCTCTCCCGGGTGGTCTCCAAAGTGGAGGTGGCGTGCGGCGGGACCGTCGACGGGGCCACCGTGGCCGTGTGGGGCCTCACCTTCAAGGCGAACACCGACGACCGGCGCGACTCGCCCAGCCTGCAGATCTGCCACCGCCTCGGGGAGCTGGGCGCGACGGTGCAGGCCTTCGACCCGACCGTCGAGGCCGAGGGGGAGCAGCCCGACGACCTGCTCGGTCTGGAGCTGCGGGCGGACCCCTACGAGGCGGCGACGGGGGCCCGGGCCCTCGTCGTGCTCACCGAGTGGGACGAGTTTCGCTGGCTCGACTTCTCCCGCGTGCTCGCCATCATGGACGAGCCCTGCATCGTGGACGCCCGCAACCTCCTCGACCCCGCCGCGGTGCGACGTATGGGCTTCCGCTACTCGGGCATCGGACGCCAGTGAGCCGGACCGTCGTGGCCGGTGGTGCGGGCTTCCTCGGTTCGCACCTCTGCGACCGGCTGGTCGGGCGGGGTGACTCCGTGATCTGCATGGACAACCTCTCCACCGGCTCGAGGGAGAACGTGGCGCACCTGCTGGGACACGAGCGTTTCAGCCTCGTGGTCTGCGACGTCAGCGAGAAGGTGGAGCTCGAGGACGGGGTCAAGGTCGATGCCGTGTGCAACCTGGCATCACCGGCGTCGCCGCCCGCGTATCTGGCTCGGCCCCTCGACACGTTGGCCGCCGGGAGCGAGGGCACGCGCCGACTGCTCGAGCTGACCAGGGCGCACGGCGCCCGGTTCCTCATGGCGAGCACCAGTGAGGTGTACGGGGAGCCCGAGGTGCACCCCCAGGTCGAGTCCTACCGGGGCAATGTCGACCCCGTCGGGCCGCGCAGCGTCTACGACGAGGCCAAGAGGTTCGCCGAGAGCCTGACCATGGCCATGCACCGTACGCTCGGGGTGAACGTGGGCATCGCACGGATCTTCAACACGTACGGCCCGCGGCTCTCGCCGGGTGACGGCAGGGTCGTCTCGAACTTCATCGTGCAGGCCCTACGGGGCGAACCCTTGACCGTGTACGGGGACGGCAGCCAGACGCGCAGCCTGTGCTTCGTCGACGACGAGATCACGGGTCTGGTGGCCCTGCTCGACTCCTCGCTCACGGGTCCGGTCAACATCGGGAACCCCGACGAGCGGTCGATGCGGGACCTGGCGCACTTCGTCCTGGAGGTCACGGGGTCGAGATCCGACGTCGTGTTCGAGCCGCTGCCCACCGACGACCCGACGCGGCGCTGCCCCGACATCACCCTGGCCCGGCGCGAGCTCAGGTGGGAACCGACGATCGGCCTGCGGGAGGGCATTGAGCGAACGATCGACTACTTCGCACAAATGGTGGAGGGCCCATGACAGAGACCGACCTGAACGGCCTGCCCCCGCGGCGGACCTACGAGACGCTGACGGTGATCTGCCCGGTGTACAACGAGCGCAGGACCGTCGCCGAGGTCATCCGGCGCATGCGGGCCGTCGAGCTCCCGATGGTGCTCCAGATCATCGTCGTCGACGACGGCAGCAGCGACGGCTCCGACAAGGTGCTCGGCGCCCTCGAGGACTCGACCGTGCGCGTCATCAGTCACGAGGTGAACCAGGGCAAGGGTGCGGCCATCCGCACCGGTCTGGCCGAGGCGCGCGGTGACCTCGTCCTCATTCAGGACGCCGACCTCGAGTACGACCCCAACGACTGGCCCCGGCTGCTCGACCCGATCCTGCGGGGGAAGGCACGCGTCGTCTACGGCAGCCGCTTCACCGGTGAGCGCAAGAACATGCTGCCCCTGCACTGGATGGGCAACCGTCTGCTCTCGCTCGTCACCAACGTGCTCTACAGCTCCACCCTCTCGGACATGGAGACCTGCTACAAGCTCTTCGACGCCGACGTTCTCGAGGGGCTGACCATCGTGTCGAACAAGTTCGACTTCGAGCCCGAGATCACCGCCAAGGTGCTGCGGCGTGGTCATCGTATTTATGAGGTGCCCATCTCCTACGCGGGCCGTGAGCCCGACGAGGGGAAGAAGATCACCTGGCGCGACGGCTTCAGCGCCCTGAAAGCCCTGGTCAAGTTCCGCTTCACCCGGGAGTACTGAGGACGCTGGTGCCGAACGGGATCGGTGCGGTCGTCGTCGACCACGACGCGGGGCCGCTGCTCGAGGGATGCCTCCGCTCCCTCCTCGACGACGGCGCGGCACCGGTGGTCGTCGTGGAGAACGGCGCCCCGGGAAGCGTCCGGGCAGCGCTGGCGGATCCGGTCGCACCACGGGTGCACATCGTGCGTCCGGGTCGCAACGTCGGCTTCGGTGCCGGGGTCAACCGGGGCCTGGCCGCCCTGGCGGGAGAGTCACCGCCTCCGGAATGGATCCTCGTCTGCAACCCCGACCTGGTCGTGCACGCGGGTGCGGTGGAGGCGATGCGCCAGGCCCTGGAGTCCCACCCCGCCTGGGCCATCGTCGGGCCGCGCATCTTCACCGAGGCGGGTGAAGTCTATCCCTCGGTGCGCAGCTTCCCCTCGTTCACCGACGCCGCCGGGCACGCGCTGCTGGCGCTGTTCAATCCCGAGAACCCGTTCACCCGGCGCTACAACCCCGGGACGCCCGAGGGCGACGTGGTGACCGCGGCCGGCTGGGTCTCGGGTTCGTGTTTCCTCGCCCGGCGCAGCGCGCTGGAGGATCTCGGCGGCTTCGACGAGGCGTACTTCATGTACCTGGAGGACACGGACCTGTGCTGGCGTGCCCACGACGCCGGCTGGGGCGTGGGCTTCGCCGGGACGGCCGAGGTGACCCACGTCCAGGGCGTGAGCACCGCCCGCCATCCCTACCGCATGATGGTGGCGCACCACCGTTCGGCCCTGCGCTTCACGTTCCGGACCACGAAGGGCTGGCGACGGGCTGCGCTGCCACTGGCGGCGGTCGTGCTGGGGGCGCGCATGGCGATGGCGACCGTCCGGATCGCCCTCGCCTCGCCCGCCCGTCGGTGACCGGCCGCCGGGGACTGCTGATCGCCGCCCTCGTGGCCATCGGCGCCGCCGTGCTGGTGCTGGCCCTGGCCGCCGCCGTGAGCGGCCCGAAGCACCCGACGGTGCACGTGGAGCCGCAGGTGACGTTCGCGGTGCCGCCCGCCTCGAGCGGGTGCCGGGGGGCCACCGCGCTGGCCGGCGGAGCGACCCGGGTGCCGCTCACCGTGAGCACCGTGGCCGGCCAGGTGGCCGAGTCCCTCGACGTCTGCATCGGCCGCCAGGGACCGTTCCCCTTCGTCCTCGACTCCGGCGCCGGGCAGTCGACCATCGACGCCGGACTGGCCAGGCGACTGCACCTCTCGTCGGCCGGTCCGGCGACTGAGTTCGCCGGCGTGGGCTGCACGGGCACGGCCAGGCCGGTGGCGGTCGGGTCGTGGTCGCTCGACGGGGTCACCCTGGCGCCGCAGCAGCTGACCGCGGCGACCCTGCCCCAGATCGGAGGGAAGGGGGAGCCGGTCGGCCTGATCGGCTCCGACGTCCTCTCCCGCTTCGGCGCGGTGCGCATCGACTTCTCGCCGGGTGCCCTCGTGCTCCCCGGGCCCGAGGGCACCCCGCTGACCGGGAGCACGTCGTTCACGGGACCGTCGGGGCCGCCGCCCACCGCGCTGACAGGCGGCCAGGGGACCACGGTGCCGCTGACGGTGACACCCCTCGTGGGTGACGTCTCACTCAACGTCACGGTCCGCTTCGGCACCGGGCCCAGGCGGAGCTTCGTGGTGGACACCGGGTCCTCGCAGAGCGTCGTGGGCACCTCCGTGGCCCGGGCGTCGTCACTGGCGGGCACCGACCTGGCGCAACGCCAGTCAACCGTGTGCTCGGTGATCACCGTCCCACTCGTGCACAGTGGCCCGTGGTCCGTGCCGGGGCAGCCGCTGCACCCCCAGGTCATCGGCGAGACCGACCTGGGCGCGATCAGCGTCACGGGCATCGACGGCCTGCTGGGCTCCGATCAGCTCATTCGCTTCGGCTGGGTCGTGTTCGACTACACCGGGGGGCGGCTGGTCCTCGGCTGACGCGGCTCACCCCGAGGCGGGGCGGGCGGCCGCCGCCGACCGTCAGGGGGAGGGGAGCGGCTGTGGCTCGGGCCCCGACAGCCCGAGCATCTCGGTGACGCCGTGGTCGCGCCCGGCGGTGTAGCCACCGTCGACCGGCAGCGCGTGGCCGGTGACGAAGGACGAGTCGTCCGAGAGCAGGAACGCGGCGACCGAGGCGATCTCCTCGGGCCGGCCCATGCGGTGGCCCAGCTTGTGCTCCCGGACGATGTCGGCGAGCGCCGCCTCCATGCCGGGACCGAACACCGAGTCCGTCATCGGGGTCTGGATGAAGCCCGGGCAGATGGCGTTGACCCTGATGCCGCGCCCGGCGTAGTCGATCGCCATGTTCTTGGTGAGCAGGACCACGCCACCCTTCGACGCGCTGTAGGCGCTGCCGCCCGCCGTCCCCTCCAGCCCCTCGATACTGGCCACCGTCACCACCGAGCCACGCAGGCCGTCGTCGCCCACCGGCTGGCCCAGCATCTGCGCGATGACGTGCTTGGCGACGAGATAGGTGCCGGTCAGGTTGACCGCGATGACCCGGCCCCATTCCTCCGCCGGGAGCATGTGGACCGGGCCGCCGCCGGCCACGCCGGCCGCGTTCACGACCCCGTGCAGCGCGCCGTCGCCGAACTCGACGGCGGCGCGCACCAGCGCGGCCACCGACGGCTCGTCCGTCACGTCGACGTGGGTGAAGGCCCAGCGGCCCGACTCGTCCCTGCCCTCCGCGACGTCGTCGGGCGGCACGACGAGGTCGGCTCCCATCACGAGCGCACCCTCGTCGAGGAGCCGGGCGGCCGTGGCCCGGCCGATGCCCGACGCCGCGCCGGTCACGATGTAGGTCCGGCCGCCCAGTCCACGCATGGCACCTCCAGGGTTCGGTTGCGCCCGGCCGACCCGGGCTGATAGGAGCAGGGCACAGTTCTAGCCCGGGTCGTCCCCGGTGCCACCGTCTTCCCGGGGGGAGCCCAGACCATGAAGTTCGCGCTGTTCTACGAGATCCCCGTCCCGCGGCCCTGGGGGGAGGACAGCGAGCTGGTCGCCTATCGCAACACCCTGGAGCAGGCGATCGCCGGCGACCGCTTCGGCTGGCACGCGGTCTGGACGGTGGAGCACCACTTCCTGCAGGAGTACTCGCACTGCTCGAACCCCGAGGTCTTATATGGGGCCATCGCGGCCCGCACCGAGCGGATCCGCCTCGGCTACGGCGTGCGTCTCATGCCCAAGCCCTACAACCACCCGGTGCGCACCGCCGAGTCGGTGGCGGTGCTCGACCTGCTCTCGGGCGGGCGGGTCGACCTCGGCACCGGCCGGTCCGCCACACGGGCCGAGCTCGAGGGCTTCGGCGTCGACCCGGCCGAGAGCCGCCGGATGTGGCAGGAGGCCATTGAGCACGTCGTGGGCTGCTGGACCAACGAGGAGTACGAGTTCTCCGGCGAGTTCTGGCAGATGCCCCGCCGCCGCGTGCAGCCCAAGCCGTGGCAGAAGCCCCACCCGCCGCTGTGGGGCGCCACCACCAGCGACGAGGGCCACGCCCAGGTCGGCGACCTGGGCCTCGGCCTGTGCTCCTTCGCCGTCGGGTTGCCGCCCTCGGAGGTCAAGCGCAAGATCGACATCTACCGGGCGGCCGTCGCCGGGTGCAGCGCCCCGATCGGCGCCTTCGTGCACGACCAGGCGGCGACCTTCACCATGGCCATGTGCGCGCCCGACCGTGACGCGGCGATCGCCGAGGCCCGCGAGTCCTTCGAGTGGTACCCCAAGACGGGGGCCCGACAGATCGGCACGCTGACGGACTGGATGGCCGAGCGCAACCAGGATCTCGGCTCCTACTCGTATGCCGCCGACATGAAGAAGACGGACGACGAGGGCACCCTCGACCTGCTCAGCCTGGAGTACCTCATGGACGCCAACGCCTGCGTGCTCGGCACGCCCGAGGAGTGCGTGGAGGCCTGTCGTCAATATGAGGCGGCCGGAGTCGACCTGCTGCTCTGCCTGGTCAACCCGTACAAGGTCTCCCACGAGTCGGTCATGCAGACGATCGAGCTGATGGGGACCGAGGTCATCCCCGCCTTCGCGGACTGACCCGCGTCCAGAGGGAGCCGGCGCGTCGGGCAATCTGGGGGGATGGGGAGAGCACCGGGGGGACGGTGGGCGGCTGGGCTCGTGGGCGTGATTGCGCTGGTGGCGACCGCACCGGTCCCCGCCGGAGCGTCGAGATCGGGTGCGCACGCCGCCCCGAAGCTGGCGCAGGTCGGTCACGCAGTCTTCTGGGAGTGCCCGGCCAAGACGACCGAGCTGCTCGTGGCGGTCAACACGCTGACCCTGCATCCGGGGGCGACCCTCGACATCAGCTTTACCGTGCGCAACACCGGGACCACGGCGTGCCACTACACGGCTCCCTACGCCGGGGTCGCACCGGGTCCCACCGCCACCACCCTGTCGGCGGGTCCCTGCGGCTCCGTCGGCTACCTGATACGGGGACCGCACAACAGCAACGTCTGGCCGGGGCCGCAGCTCGTCAACTGCCCCGCGCTCGGCGTCGCGCAGCTGGCGGCGGGCAGCACGGTGTCGGGCACGGGCTCGTGGAACCAGACGAAGCCCGACAGCACCCGGCGCGTCCCAGTGGGCGACTACACCCTCGTCGTGAACGACAACCGGCACTTCAGCTTCCCACTCCGCGTCGAGAGATCCTGAGGTCGGCCCGCCGCCCTGATTCTGCCCACGTTCCTCCGGCGGACGGGACCGTTCCTCCCCGATGGTCGAAACTCCTCGTGGCGCCGACGTCATCGCCGGGGCAGCAGCGATGTCGAACGACGAGATCGTCAGCCGCCTCGATGCGCTCTTCCGCCAGAAGGCGGCGGTCGATGGGGCGATCGTCGTTCTCCTCGGCGAGGTCGGCCGGCGCCAGGCCTACCGCGACGAGGGCGCGATTGCCTCTGAGCCCTGGGCCGTCGAGCGCTTCGGGGTCTCGATGCCGACGGCACGGGCCTATGCCCACCTCGGGGAGAGGGCCTGGGACATCCCGCACCTGGTGGAGTCGCTGTGCTCGGGTGAGCTGTCCTTCGACAAGGTCCGGGCCGTGGCCAACGTGGCGACGCCCGAGACGGACCGCCGGCTTCGAGACCAGGCCCGCGAATGCTCGGTGCGGCAGCTCGCCGACGTCGCGGCTTCACTCAACCCACCTCCGACGCACGCCTCCGAGCACGACGGGCGGTTCTTGCGCTTCAACGACCGGGTGCGCACACTGAGCGTCCAGCTCCCCGCCGCCACCTATGCCGAAGCCCGGACCTGCCTCGAAGCCCGGGCGCGCGCCGTCCCTTCCGACGGGGAGACGCCCTGGGACGAGCGTCTGTGCGATGCCTTCGTGGAGCTGATCCGTTCCTCGGCGACGGGGTCGCCCGCACCGGCCAGTCCGTACTTCGTCGTCGTCCACGTCCCCATCGCCGCCCTCGTCGGGGAGTCGGGCGAGCAGAGCGGCCTGGCCGGTGAGCTCGAGCGGGACGGGCTCATCAGCGTCGAGACCGTGCGCCAGGTCGCCTGTGACGCCACCATCGCCATCGGGGTCGACGACGACGTCGGCCGCACGATGTACGAGGGCCGGGCCCGGCGGGAGCCGACCGCCGCCCAGCGCCGCGAGGTCATGCGCCGGGATCGTCACTGCCGCTTCCCCGGGTGTACGAACGTGACCTTCACCAACGCCCACCATGTGGTGCCCTGGATACCGGGCGGCCGCACCGATCTGCAGAACCTCGCGCTCATGTGCCTGCACCACCATCGCCTGGTGCACAGCAACGCCTGGACCATGACGGGCAACGCCAACGAGGAGCTCACGTTCGTCGGCCCGAGCGGCCGCGTCATGACCACGCGCCCCTCGCCGAGGTGGACCGCCGTCACGTCGAGTGTGCCCCGCCGTTAGGGGACCAGGGCGATCTTCCCCACGGCGCGCCGGCCCAGCAGGTCCTCGAGGGCGCGGGCCACGTTCTCCAGCGGGTACTCGGCCGGGTGGACCGGGTCGAGGCTCCCCGCCGCCACCATCTCGAGCAGGTTGTCGAGCAGGGCGCGTTGCTCCGCCGGGTGGGTCATGGCCCAGATGCCCCAGTCGATCCCGAGCACCGTCCGGTTCCGCAGCAGCACCTGGTTCAGGGGTACGGAGGGGATGTCGCCCGACGCAAAACCGATGACCAGGTAGCGGCCGCGGTCGCCCAGCGCCCGCAGTGACTGCTCCGCCAGCGGCCCGCCGACGGGGTCGACGACCAGGTCGACACCGGTCCCTCCCGCCCAGGCCCGCGCCGCCTCCTTGAGCGGCTCGGCCGCCGGATCCACCACGGCCTCGGCGCCGGCCGCCAGCGCCGCGTCGCGCTTGTCCGCGCTCGATGCGACCCCGAGCACCCGGCACCCCAGCGCCCGGGCCACGCCGATGGCGGCCAGCCCGACGCCGCCGCCGGCCCCGAGGACGAGCACGGTCTCGCCGGGTGCCGCATGGGCGCGGTCGCGCAGGGCGAAAAGGCTCGTGCTGTAGCTCTGGGTGAAGGTGGCCGCCCGGGGCGCGTCCAGGCCCTCGGGGAGCACGATGGCCGCAGTCGCCGGCACCACGACGCGGCTGGCGAACCCGCCCAGGCCCACCGAGGCCAGCACACGGTCGCCGAGGGCCAGCCCGCCGACGTCGGGCCCGACCGCCACGACGTGCCCGGCCACCTCGCTGCCCGGCACGAAGGGGAGCGAGGGCTTGATCTGGTACTGCCCGGCCACGAAGAGGCCGTCGACGAAGTTCACGCCCGCCGCCTCGACGGCGACCGCCACCTCGCCGGGGCCGGGCTCGGGATCGGGCTGCTCCTGCACCCGCAGCACCGATGGTGGACCGAGCTCGTGACAGACGGCGGCGCGCACGGGTCGAGACGCTACCGTCGCCGCGTGCAGCGCATCGGGTCCACGCCGCCGGTCCGTCCGGTCCGTGTCGACGAGCTGGCGCAGCTCCCCGCCCTCGAGGCGGCAGCCGACACCGTGTTCGAGGCGCTCGGCATCGGGCCGCTGCCCGCACCCGCCACCGCGGAGGAGTACGCCGCTGCGCTCGTCGTCCTGGTGGCCGGCGACCCGCCCGTCGGGCTGTGCCGCATCGATGCCGTCGGGGGCGGCGCCCACCTGGAACAGCTCGCCGTCCACCCCGACCACGCCCGGCACGGCCTGGGCCGGGCCCTGCTCCGCGCCGGGTGTGCCTGGGCCGCCGGCGAGGGCTATGACGCGCTCACCCTGGCCACGTACCGCGACGTCCCGTGGAACGGGCCGTTCTACGCGTCGGAGGGCTTCGTGGAGGTCGGGCCGGTGGACGACTGGCTCGTCGGCCATGGGCGGCCGCCCGAGGATCCCGTGATGGGCCGATTCGGCGTGCGGGTCCTCATGCGCCGGCCCCGGCCCCGGCACCTGTGAGCTCCGCGTAACGGAAGCAGCTCACCAGGTGGTCATTGACCAGCCCGGTGGCCTGCAGGTGGGCGTACACGGTGGTGGGCCCGACGAAACCGAAGCCGCGCCGGCGCAGGTCGGCGCTCACTGCCTCCGAGGTGGCCGTGACGGCGGGGACCTGGCCAGTCCGCCGCCACTTTCCCACGATCGGTTGCCCGCCCACGAAGCCCCAGATGTAGGCGTCGAAGGAGCCGAACTCCTCCTGGACCGCCAGGAAGGCCCGGGCGTTGCGCACGGTCGCCTCCACCTTGGCCCGGTTGCGGATGATCCCGGGGTCGGCCAGGAGCTTCTCCACCCGGGCCGGCGTGAAGCGCGCCACCTTGGCGGCGTCGAAGCCGGCGAAGGCCTTGCGGTAGCCGCCACGCCGGTTGAGGATGGTCGACCAGCTCAGCCCGGCCTGCGCGCTCTCGAGCACCAGGAACTCGAAGTGCGTCGGGTCGTCGTGCACGGGCACACCCCACTCCGTGTCGTGGTAGGCGATCATCGCGGGGCTCTGGGCCCACTCGCAGCGTCGGGGCTCGGTGCTCATCGCTCGACGGCCACGGTGGGGCGGGGGTGCGACGCCACGGCGCGGTACACCACGTGCCGGCGGAGGGGGCTGTCCTCGGGCAGCCCGGGGTGGTCGAAGTCAGCATCGAGGTCGCGCACCATGCCGATGCGCTCCATGACCGCCTGCGAGCGGGTGTTCACCGTGGCCGTGAACGCCACGATCTCCGCCAGACCGGACTCGTCGAAGCCGAAGCCCAGCGACGCGGTGGCGGCCTCGGTGGCGTACCCGTGCCCCCAGTGGTCGGGATGCAGGCGCCAGCCGACCTCGACACCCCCCGCGCAGGGGAGGGCGGCGTCGACCCGGCGGAGGCCGACCATGCCCACGAACGGCTCGCCGCCCTTGACCCCGACGGCCCACCGGCCCCAGCCCTCCAGGGCCATCTCGTCGACGTAGCGGTCCGCGAGCGCGTCGCTCTCGACCCGGCTCGGCGACGACCCCATGGTCTCGACGACCAGCGGGTGGGTGTCCATCTCGGCGAGGGGCGTCCGGTCCACGTCGGTGAACGGTCGCAGCACCAGGCGCTCCGTGACGATCCTGGGACCGGTCGGCCCGCTCACCGTCGTGGCTACGCCGCCCCGGCGCCCTTGACCGCCGTCTCGGCCGCCCAGCGGTAGTCGGCCTTCCCCGAGGGCGAGCGCTGGATGCTCTCCACGAACACGACCTCCTTGGGCAGCTTGTAGCGGGCGATGTGGGCCGAGGCATGGTCGATGACGGAGGCCTCGTCCGCAGAGGCACCGTCGGCCAGCTGCACCACGGCGACGACCTCGGAGCCCCAGCGCTCCGACGGCCGGCCCGTCACGACGACGTCGGCCACGGCGGGATGCCCGGCGATGGCCCGCTCGACCTCCTCGACGAAGATCTTCTCGCCGCCCGAGTTCACCGTGACCGAGTCGCGCCCGAGCAGCTGGATCTCACCGTTGGCCAGGTGCCGCGCCCGGTCACCGGGGATGGAGTAGCGGACGCCGTCGATCACGGGGAAGGTGCGCGCCGTCTTGTCGGGATCACCGAGATACCCCAGCGGCACGCTTCCGCTCTGCGCCAGCCACCCGTTGCCCTCGTGCCCCGCCGGGAGCACCCGGGACAAGGACTCGTCGACCACGACCGTCCCCGGCCCGGGCAGGAACGTCCCGACCTCGACGTCGTCGACCGAGGTCACGTGCATCTGCGCCCCGGTCTCCGACGAGCCGGCCGAGTCGGAGATGACGAGGTTGGGCAGCCGCTCGATCGCCATGGCCCGCACCGCCGGGGTGAGGGGCGCCCCCCCGTTGCCCACGGCGAAGAACGACGAGAGGTCGTAGCGCTTCTTGTCGAGCTGCATGAGCAGCGGCCGCAACACCGCGTCCCCGACGACGCTCATGGTGTTGGCGCCCTCACGCTCGACGGTGGACCAGACGTCGTCGGGGTCGACCCGCCGGGTGTCGTCGGGGAAGATGATCGTGGCGCCCTGGGCCATCAGCATGAAGGCCGCCCACTGGGCCGCGCCGTGCATCAGCGGGGGCAGGAGCATCAGCTTGAGCGGGACGCTCTCGGCCAGCCGCTCGGTGATGCCCTCGTAGCTGGTGACGATCTCCCACGTGCCCACCTTCCGCCCGCCCATGGCGGCCATGAAGATGTCGTGCTGGCGCCACAGGACGCCCTTGGGCATGCCGGTGGTCCCCCCCGTGTAGAGGACGTAGAGGTCGTCGGGGGACGGCTCGACCGGTGCGCCGTCGGGCGAGGACGCGGCCAGCGCCTCCTCGTACCACTCCGCCCCGGGGAGGAGGGGGTGGCCCGATTCGTCGCCGACCTGGAGCAGCACGTCGGGGGGTGAGTCCAGCGTGGGCAGCACGTCGGCCAGCGTGGGGGCGAGCGAGGAGTGCAGGATCAGCGCCCGCGGGCGGGCGTCGTTCAGCAGGTAGCGCAGCTCCTCGCCGACATAGCGGTAGTTGACGTTGAACGGGGCGACTCTCGCCCGGTACGAGCCCAGCATCGCCTCGAGATACTCGTTGCCGTTGTACAGGGCGAGCGCCACGTGGTCCTGCCCCGACTCCCAGCCCTCGAGCTCGCTCCGTTCACGGTGCAGGCGCAGGCCCCGGCCGTGGAGGTAGGAGGCCAGGCGCTTGGAGCGCTCGGCCACGTGGGAGTAGCTGAGGCGCCGGTCGCGCCACACGATGCACTCCCGGTCGGCCAGGGACTCGACCAGCGTGTCGAAGGCCTTGGCCAGGTTGAATTGGACGGTTGAGTCGGGCACGGTCCCGCACTGTACCGGCGGGCTGGTTGGGGGACGAGGGCCGCCATCGGCAAAGATCGGGCCATGGACGTCCGCAACCCCGCCACCGGAGACGTGATCACCACGATCGAGGGGCTCACCGCCGAGGAGACCGACGCGGCCATCGACCGGGCCGCCGCCGCCTTCGAGCACTGGCGGGCCCTGGCCCCGGGCGACCGGGCCCGGCTGCTCCGGCGCTTCGCCGCCGAGGTGGACGCCAACCGTGACGAGCTCGCCGCGCTCGAGGTGGTCAACGCCGGCCACGTGATCTCCAACGCACGCTGGGAGGCCGGCAACGTGCGGGACGTGATCGAGTACTACGCGGCCGCCCCGGAGCGCCAGAGCGGCCGGCAGATCCCGGTCCCGGGCGGCCTCGACGTCACCTTCTACGAGCCGCTGGGGGTCGTCGGGGTCATCGTGCCCTGGAACTTCCCCATGGCGATCGCCGCCTGGGGGTTCGCACCGGCCCTGGCCGCCGGCAACACGGTCGTGGTCAAGCCGGCGGAGCTGACCCCGCTCAGCGCGCTGCGCATCGGCGAGCTGGCGCTCGAGGCCGGCCTGCCCGAGGGGGTCCTGGAGATCCTGCCGGGCAAGGGCAGCGTCGTCGGTGCCCGCTTCGTGGCCCACCCCGCCGTGCGCAAGGTGTGCTTCACCGGTTCGACCGAGGTCGGGCGCTCCGTCATGGCGGGGTGTGCGGAGCAGATCAAGCGGGTCACCTTGGAGCTGGGCGGCAAGAGCGCCAACATCGTCTTCGCCGACGCCGACCTCGAATTGGCGGCGGCCCGCGCCCCGTACGGGGTGTTCGACAACGCCGGCCAGGACTGCTGCGCCCGCTCGCGCATCCTCGTCGAAAGGTCCGTGTACGAGGACTTCATGGCTCTCCTCGAGCCGGCGGTGCAGGGCGTCGTCGTCGGTGACCCGATGCACGCGTCCACGGAGATGGGGCCGCTGATCTCGCCGGCGCATCTCGCCACGGTGGCGTCGTTCGTGCCCGAGGGCGCGCCGGTGGCGGTGCGCGGCTCGTGCCCCGACGGCCCGGGCAACTGGTTCGCCCCCACGGTGCTGGCCCCGGTCGACCCCGCCGACCGCGCCGCCACCGAGGAGATCTTCGGCCCGGTGGTCGTGGTCATCCCCTTCGAGGACGAGGTGGATGCCGTCCGGCTCGCCAACGACACGCCCTACGGGCTCTCGGGCTCGCTGTGGACGCGTGACGTGGGCCGGGCGCTCCGGGTGGCGCGGGCGGTCGAGACGGGGACGCTGTCGGTCAACTCGCACTCGTCCGTGCGCTACTGGACGCCGTTCGGGGGGGTCAAGCAGTCCGGGATCGGCCGGGAGCTGGGACCCGACGCCCTCGATGCCTTCTGCGACATCAAGAACGTCTTCATCAGCTCGGAATAGGAGAGACATGACCGAGACAGCGCCCTACGCCCGCCGCCTGGTCGATCGCGTCGCCGTCGTCACCGGCGGCGCCAGCGGCATCGGCCGCGCCATGTGCGATCGCTTCGCCGCCGAGGGGGCCACGGTGGCCGTCGTCGACCTCGACGAGGCCGCCGGGGGAGAGGTGGCCGCGGCGGTCGGCGGGATCTTCGTCCGCACCGACGTCACGTCCTCCGACGAGGTGGAAGCCCTGTACGCCGAGGTGGCCGGCCGCCTGGGCGGGATCGACGTCTGCTGCAACAACGCCGGCATCAGCCCGCCCGACGACGACTCCATCCTCGACACGGGGTTGGACGCCTGGGAGCGGGTGCAGCGGGTCAACCTGACGTCGGTCTACCTCTGCTGCAAGCACGCGTTGCCCCATCTGCTGGCGCGGGGCAAGGGGTCGATCATCAACACGGCGTCCTTCGTGGCCGTCATGGGCGCGGCGACGAGCCAGGTCAGCTACACCGCCTCCAAGGGTGGTGTCCTGGCGATGTCGCGCGAGCTGGGCGTGCAGTTCGCCCGCCAGGGCGTGCGGGTCAACGCGCTGTGCCCCGGCCCGGTCAACACGCCGCTGCTCCGGGAGCTCTTCGCCAAGGATCCCGAGCGCGCCGCCCGGCGCCTCGTGCACATCCCCATGGGTCGCTTCGGGGAGGCCTCGGAGATCGCCGCCGCGGCGGCCTTCCTCGCCTCCGACGACTCGTCGTTCATGACGGCGTCGACGTTCCTGGTCGACGGCGGGATCTCGGGGGCCTACGTCACGCCCCTGTGAGCGGGGGCGCCGGATGAGGTTGCTCCTCGGCGCTCTCGCCGTCTGCCTCCCGGTGTGCGTCCCTCGCCTCAGCCGGTAGAGCTCGCTCGTCTATGAGATCAAGACCTACAGCGTTGTCTGACCGGCCTCACCGCCCGGGGGTTCAGCCCCCCAGGCTCCGGCGGAGTTCCTCGAGCTCGTGGCGGAGCTGGGCGACCTCGCCCTTGAGGGAGTCCAGCTCGGAGCGCAGTTCGTCGTCGGGGGGGTAGGCGAGCCGCGCCGGTTCACCCACGGCGGCCGGGGGCTGCACGGCACCGAGGTCCTCGACGTCGTCGGTGCCGACGAGAAGGCTGGCCCAGCGCTCCTCCTTCTGGCCCGGCCGGCGGCCCACGTTCCTGACCAGCGGTTCGTCACGCGAGGCCAGGAGCTCGAGCTCGTGCTCCACCTCGACGAGCCCGTCGAAGCGCGCCATGCGCTCGGTCCGCGTGCGCAGCTCGCCCACCGTCTGCGCGCCGCGCAGCATGAGGACGGCCAGGACGGCGCACTGCCGGTCGTCGAGCCCGAGCGCCTCGTCGAGCACCTGGCGGTAGCGGACGACGGAGCGGCCGTGCGACGGCAGGACGAAGCGGACGAGCCGCAGGCCCTTGAGCTCGTCAAGGGCCGATTGCACCGTCGCCTCGTCGTAGCTCACGACGGGCTCCCGGTTCGACGCCTGGTTGCAGGCGGTGAGGAGGGCGTTGACGGTCAGCGGGTACTGCTGGGGGGTGGTGAGGCCCTTCTCCACCAACGATGCCAGGACCCGCGCGCATTCCACGCTCAGCTGCATGGGACGGAGCTTACGGGCCGGGAAATCGCCACCCGGGCCCGGGCCCGGGTCGCTCAGGCCGGCCCGGCGACCTCGAGCGGCGCGGCCAGGTAGGGCCCCGAGGGCCCGAACCCGAGATGCGCCATGGCGACGGGACGCGGCGGCCCCGGGAGGGGGAGGGTCGAACGAGACGGGGTGTAGAGCAGCCACACGCCGGCCGCGTTCGAGAAGACCGACTCCTCGCCGGGTCCCTGGCCCTGTGCGTTCGAGGCCAGCAGCGGCGAGGGGGACACGTCCGTGCAGGGGCCGGTCGGGCCGGCGCAGCGGGCCGCCCCGACCGAGTAGCCAGGCTGGTTGAACCAGCCCCCCGAATAGAACAGGTAGTACGTGCCGCGCACCAGGACGAGCTGCGGGGCCTCGACGATGTGGCCCTGCCAGGACTGGTCGGGGCGGAAGATCGCAGTGGGCTGCCCCAACAGGTGCATCCCGTCGGCGCTCAGGGGCTGGATCCAGATCTCGGTGTCGGTGGTGTAGGACCGCGCGTTCTGCTCGGACTTCCAGACCATGGACGGCTTGCCGGAGGCGTCGACGAAGACGCGGGGGTCGATCGACCCACCGAGCGACTGCTGGCAGACGAACGGCTGCGGTGACGCGAGGTAGGGGCCGGCCACGGCGGTGCTGATGGCGTCGCCGATGCACATCGTGCCCGGTGAGACGCCCCGCAGCATGGAGCTGAAGTACAGCATGTAGTGGTCGCCGAACCGGGCCACGTCGGGAGCCCACATGACGCCCGGCTGCGCCCACGCCGGCGGGTCGGGCAGGGCGTCGGTGGGCGGGCCCCAGCGCCCCACGACGGTGCCCGAGCGCACCGGCACGTTCGTCGGCACCAGGTCCTGCGAGGTGAAGAGGTAGTACCGGCCGCCCGCTTGGTACATGAACGGATCCGGCTGGTCGGCCCCCGAGTTGATCGTGAAGCCGGGCTGCGCCGGGTCCGTCAGTGCGGGGGGCTCGTAGTACGAGGTGCGGAGCCCGAGCGCGTCGTCGCCCGCCGCCGCGCCGAGCGCGCCGGTCGACAGGTACAGCTGCGGTGACACGCCGTCCTCGGACGCGGTGCGCGCCCCGGCGGTGTGGGAGTCCAGTCCGACGATGGCCGCCGCGGTGAGGCTGAGTGCCGCCACGGCGGCGGCGATGCCGAGTGCGAGGCGCACGTGGTGGCTGCGGGGCGTCCTCACTTTGGGGAAGAACTGGGGATGGCGGTGGTGCCACTTGGGGATGACCCGAAGAAAGGTGGGGAGAACGTCTGGATTTCGCGAATGCGTATTGACCTTGGTCGACGCGAGGCGCAACCTGTCTCCAGTTCGGAGACGAGAGCCCACCGAACCTCAAGCGAGCGCCGAAAGGTGTGAGTGAGGGAAGCCCGAAGGGAAGCCGTAAGGCGGAACGGGGGGAAGCCGAGAGAACGCTGCAAGGCGGGATCGAGGGAAGGGAGCGAACCCCGCAAGGGGGGCGTGACCGGAGTGGGCGCGAGGATTCGATCTGAGATGGTCCGTGGTGCGTCGCGGTGGCTTCCCTGGAGTCGCCGAGGCCGGCCCGGGCAGGGGTTGTCCGACACGACCCCGGCACGGCGCCAGCGGGTCGTCGTTGACGTGGCCCCGAGGAGCACGGGAGGCTTCGGCCGAACGGTTACTCGGGGTTGCGTCGCGTCCGGGCCCCTTTTCCCCGTGCGTCCGTTCCCCATGGACCGGTAACGGCGGTGACGGGCATTCCCCGCGCCCGGGACGCGAATTCGTTCAGATCCGGCCGGGGCTCAGCCCAGGGAGGTCCAGAGCCCGGCCGGGCGCTCGCCCGCGGCCACCTGGCGGTTCAACTCCTCCTGGACCAGCGACAGGTCGTCGGGATGCGTCACCCCGATGCAGCGCCCCCCGGCCGGCAGCACTGCGAACGAGCTGCTGGTCAGCGACTGGGCGACCACCTCGGGCAGCAGGACCTCGGACTCCTCCGAGGCGTCGGTGGCGGCGTCCATCGCTGCGTGGAGCATCTTGTGGAAGCCCGGTGTGAAGCCCCACAGGTTCATCGACACCCGGGCGTCCGGCGAGAGGGTGGACGGCTCACGCCCGTCGCCGGCGACGAAGCCGCCGTCGGGCGTGGCGGTCACCTGGCGCCGCTCGTCGACGCCCAGGAGCCTCCCGTCGTCCCCGACCCGGCAGATGCCGCGGGTGACCGGCGAGAAGCCGATCACGGCATCGGCCAGGCGGTAGCCCACCAGGGCGTTGAGGTCGCCGTGGGCTCTCAGGTGCCCGGCCAGCAGTGCGCAGGCCTCGCGCCCGTAGATGTCGTCGGCGTTGCCGACGCCGTAGGGCGTGTCACCTACGTGGTCCGAGGCGCTCAGGACGGCGTCGACGGTGCCCCGTGGCGAGGGTTGGACGGCGAAGTGGACGTCGACGGCGCTCGGCCACGTGTGCTCGACGTGATAGCGGATGGCGGGACCTGTGCTCGGCCCCAGCACCAGGACGATCGTGTCGAACCCGGCGTCGAGCGCGTCGGAGGCCACCAGGTCGATGACGGCTTCGCCGTGGGGTCCGACGGGTGCCAGGGGCTTGCAGCCTCCGTAGCGCCTGGCCCGGCCGGCGGCCAGCACGACGAGCGCCAGGCCCGCCTCGCCCGCCCCGTGGCTCATGCGTTCCAGCGGAAGATGGCGCTCGCCCACGTCATGCCGCCACCGAACCCGGTCAGCAGCAGGTTGTCGCCGTCGTGGACGCGGCCGTTCACCAGGGCGTCGTTGAGCGCGAGCGGAATGGACGCCGACGAGGTGTTGCCGTACCGGTCGATGACCACCACCGTGCGGTCCTCGGGGATGCCCAGCCTCTGGGCGGCGGCCTGGATGATCCGCACGTTGGCCTGATGGGGCACCATCAGCGAGATGTCCTCGGGCCCGAGGCCGGCGTCCGCCATGGCCCGCTCGGCCGACTCGACGACCACCCGCACGGCCTTGCGGAACACCTCCTTGCCGTCCATGAACAGCGTGCCCCCGTGCTCGCACTTGAGCAAGTGCTTCAGCGAGCCGTCGGCGTTCATGTTCCAGCTCAGCAGGCCTCCCGGCCCGTCCACCGGCTCCACCACGACGGCGCCGGCGCCGTCGCCGACGATGATGGCGATCTTGCGGTCGTCCATGTCCGTGATGCGCGAGAGCGTCTCGGAGCCGATGAGCAGGACGGGGCCGGACCCGACGGCGATGAGGCCGGCGACGGTGATCAGGCCGTAGACGAAGCCCGAACAGGCCGCGTTGATGTCGAAGGCGCCGCCCCGCATGCCGATGCCGTGCTGCACGGTCGGTGCCGTCCCGGGGACGATGCTGTCCGGCGTGGTGGTCGCGAGCACGAGGTGGTCGATCTCCTCGGGCGTCCTGCCGGCGGAGGCGAGCGCCGCCTGCGCCGCCTCGATCGCCAGGCCCGAGGTCGTGCCTCCGAGGTGGCGCTCCCTGATGCCGGTGCGCTCGACGATCCACTCGTCGCTGGTATCGAGGCGCACGGCCATGTCGTCGTTGGTGACCACCTTGTCGGGCACCGCGATGCCCCAACCGGTGATGCGAATCCCCCTCACGCGGCAGACCCGGCACGGACGGCGTGGATTCCCACGAAGCCCGCATCCCCGTAGATGATGCCGCCCGTGTTCACGGCGATCCCGGTACGTGCGCCGGCGACCTGGCGGGCGCCCGCACGGCCGCGGATCTGCGTGGCCAGCTCGACCACCTGGGCCAGGCCGGTGGCGCCCAGTGGGTGCCCACGGCCGACCAGCCCACCGCTGGAGTTGACGACGAGCCCGGGGGAGTCGATGCCGGTGGCGCCGGCCTCCGTGGCCGGCCCGGCCTCGCCCGGGGCGAAGAACCCGAGCGACTCCAGGGCGTAGAGCTCCTCAGCGGCGGTGGCGTCGTGCAGCTCCACCAGGTCGAACTCCTGAGGCCCGAGCCCGAACGCCTCCCAGGCGGATTCCGCCGCCTGCGTGAGCCGGTCGTGGTAGTCGAGCAGGCCGTTTCCCGAGCGCGCCACCGAGCCGATGATACGAGGCGCCGTGGCGGGGGTCCGCACGGAGGGACCGCCGAGCACGATGGCCGCGGCCCCGTCGGTGAACGAGCTGCACATCAGCCGGGTGAGCACGCCGGCGACCTGCGGCGAGGCGAGGACCTCGTCGACGGTCACGCTGCGTTGGAACTGGGCCAACGGGTTGCGCGAGGCGTGGTTGAACGCCTTGGCGGCCGCCGCCGCGATCTGGCGCACCGTGGCCCCGACCTCGGCCATCAGGCGCTGGGCCCACGAGTTGTTCAGGCCCATCAGGATGCTCCCCGCCGGGTTGTCGTCCTCGTGGCGTCGCTCGTGCAGGTCGTAGCGGTACTCCGCCGGCAACCCGTCCTCGATCCCCGCGATGGTCTCCGAGCGGCTGCCGGTCCACATCTTCTCGACGCCGAGGGCGAGCACCGGGCGGTCCTGGACCGTGGCCGCCATCGTGGCGAGGTGCAGGGCCGAGCTGCCGCCCGCGCACGAGTTGTCCACGTTGATGATCGCCGCCTCGTTGAGCCCCGCCTTGCGCAGCCAGGTCTGCCCGCGCACGCACCCCTGGTCGCTCAACCGCCCGGCCATCGCGTTGCCGACGATGACGAGGCCCAGCTCGTGGGGCGAGATGCCGGCGTCGTCGAGCGCCTCGTGCACGACCTCGTACGCCATGGTGTCGAGCGCCAGGTCGCGCCGGCTCATGTCGGTCATGCCGGTGCCGAGGATGGCCACGTCGGGCGCGCTCACGCGGGCACCCCCGCGAGGACACGCCGCTCGCCGCGGGTGAACGCGTTGCGCAGCAGGGTGAAGTGCTCCACCGCGGGCGACCCGGCCACCATGACCACGATGTGGCGCGCCCCGGCGTCCGCGTAGCGACGGAGGGCGGTGGCGCAGGTCTCCGGGGACCCCGCCACGAGATGGCGCTGGAAGGCCTTGGCCGGCAGCCGGTACAGCTGCGAGAGCCAGTCGGCTCCGAGGGTGGGTGCCTCGGTGTCGTCACCGACGCAGGCGAAGACGACGACGGCGGCCTCGACGGCCTCGGGATCGCGTCCGGCCTCCGCCGTCTCACGCCGCAGCGCCTCCAGGGCGGTCGCGTACTCGTCCGGGTCGAGGAACAGCGGGACCCAGCCGTCGCCCGCGGCGGCGGCGCGCCGGCGCGCCGCGGGGCTCGATCCTCCGAACCACAGGGGGATGGGGGGCGCCGCCGGCTCCTGTATGTAGTCCGAGGTGTCATCGTCGGGTGCGGACCAGGCCTCGCGGATGCGGGCCACCCCCTCGTCCATCAGCCGGCCCCGGCGGTGGAAGTCGACGCCGGCTCGCTCGTACTCACTGTCATGACTGCCGACGCCCAGGCCGAGCACGAAGCGTCCACCCGAGAGGAGCTGGAGTGCCGTGGCCTGCTTCGCCACCGCCGAGGGCTGCCGGAGCGGCAGCTGCAGGATGCACGTACCGAGTGTGACCCGGCTCGTCGCCACCGAGGCCACGGCCAGGGTGGTGAGTGCCTCGCCGATGGGGTGGGGCCAGTAGAGGTGGTCCACCGCCCACAACGAGTCCGCACCGCTCGCCTCCGCCCGGCGGCACAGCTCCGTGAGCTCGGAAGCCGTTCCGGTAGCACTTGAGGTACTACCAAGGCCGGCGGAGAGTTCTCCCTGCGTGGTGGCGGGGAGGATGAGCCCGAGGGAGGGTTCAGGCGCTCCACTTCCTACCGGGGTCACACCGACATAATACGTCGGCCGCGCCGGTGTATCTATTCCGAAACCTCCGAAACCTCCGGAGCCCGCACCGCGCCCGAGGCACCGCCCGGTGCTCCGAGGACGGCCAGGGAGCAGCGTGCCTCGCAGATGACCCGGCCGTCGTCGTCGGTGAGCGTGATGCGCCAGACCTGCACCGTACGGCCCACCCGTACCGGCGTGGCGTCCGCGGTCAGGTGGCCGTCCCGCAGGGAACGCAGATGGCTGGCGTTGAGCTCTATCCCGACCACGCTGCGGTCCGGCCCGGCGGCCAGCGCCGCCCCGAAGCTGGCGGCCGATTCGGCCAGGAGCGCCGAGACGCCTCCGTGGAGGATGCCGTAGGGCTGATGGACCTTCCAGTCCACCGGGAGGCGCAGGACGACGCGGGCGGGGCCCGCCTCGACGACCTCGACGTCGAGAAGTTCGTGGATGCTCTGGCGGCCATCGGGCAGCGAGACCGCGTCACCGCCGGGACTCGAAGGGGGTGTGGTCACCGCCGGATGTTAACGGTGCCCCGTTAGCCTGAGTGCGTGCCCGACGTCGTCGACCTGCGCAGCTACACCGTCACCCGGCCCACGCCGGCGATGCGCCGAGCCATGGCCGATGCCGAGGTCGGTGACGACGACTACGGCGAGGACCCGACGGTGCGGGCCCTGGAGGAACACTTCGCCCAGCGGGTGGGCAAGCCGGCGTCACTCTTCGTCGCGTCGGGTGTCATGGCCAACCAGATCGCGATCCGGGTGCTCACCGAGCCCGGGACCGCCGTGGTGGCCGGGCGCCGCCAGCACGTGGTGGCCTACGAGTACGGCGCCGCCGCCATGAACGCAGGGATCCAGTTCGTAGAGCTCGACGACGTCGACGGCATGCTGCAGGCCGACGACGTCCGGCTGGCGCGCCAGGCATCGGAGCACCATCAACCGACCGTGTCCCTGGTGAGTATCGAGAACACGCACATGGCGGCGTCGGGTGCGCCCTGGTCGACGGAGGGCCTGCGCGCCCTCGTCGCCGCGGCCGGCTCGGTTCCGGTTCACATGGATGGCGCCCGGCTGTTCAACGCCGAGGCGGCCACCGGGGTGCCCGCATCCGAGTGGGTCTCGAGGGTCGCCACCGTGATGTGCTGCCTGTCGAAGGGGCTGTGCGCGCCGGTCGGGTCATTGCTGGCCGGCGATGCTGACGTCATCGCCGAGGGGAGGCTGGCGCGCAAGCGCCTGGGTGGCGGCATGCGGCAGGCGGGCGTCCTGGCGGCGCCGGGCCTGGTGGCCCTGCACGAGATGATCGAGCGACTGCCCGAGGACCACGCCCGTGCGGCGCGGCTGGCCGACGCGGTGGCGCAGCGCTGGCCGGGGTGTGGTCTCGACCCCGCTGCCGTCCGCACCAACATCGTCACGTTCAACCATCCGCAGCCGGACAAGCTGCTGGCGCACCTCGAGGGCCACGGCGTGCTGGCGCACGCCATCGCGCCGTCGACGGTCCGCCTGGTGACGCACCACGATGTCGACGACGCCGGCGTCGCCCGCGCCGTGGCGGCGTTGCGCGACGCGCCGGGAGGTGATGTGTCGTGAAGGTCCGCATCGGGATCAGTGCCGGTGGCGAGAGCCTCGGGCCCGAGGCCATGGTCGCCCTGGCCGAGGGGATCACCGACACCGGGTTCGACTCCCTGTGGCTCCCCGAGGTGCTCTCGCGGCCGGGGCCGGACCCGCTGGTCGGGCTGGCCTGGGCGTCCGGCGCGCGACCGCGGCTGAAGATCGGGACCACCATGCTGCTGCCCGGCCGCAACCTGGTGTGGCTGGCCAAGGCCGTCGCAACGCTGGACGTGCTCTCCGGTGGCCGCTTCCTGCTCACCTTCGTCCCCGGGCTCGCCATCGGTGGGGAGGGCAGCGCGATCGGGATCCCGTCCGCCGAGCGCGGCGCGCTCATGGACGACGCGTTGCCGGTGCTGCGCCGCTTGTGGGCCGGCGAGTCGGTCACGCACGAGGGCCCCGCCGGCTCCTTCGCCGATGTCTCGGTCTCGCCCCGGCCCGTCCAGGATCCCTTCGACGTGTGGCTCGGCGGCAACGTCCCGGCCGCGCTGGAGCGTTGCGGTCGTCTGGCCGACGGGTGGATCCCCGCCTTCTGCACGCCCTCCGACGCTGCTGACGGCAAGGCCGTGATCGATCGGGTGGCCGCGGAGCACGGGCGCGCCATCAGCCCCGAGCACTTCGGGGTCAGTCTGGCGTACGCCCCCGAGGGGACGGACGTGTCCGCCCTGGCTTCGTCGCCTGTGGCCCGTCGCGCCCGGGGACGTCCGCTCGAGCAGATCATCCCGGTCGGCCTCACCGGCTTGCGGGCCATGCTCGAGCAGTTCCTCGAGGTCGGCTTCTCCAAGTTCATCGTGCGGCCGACCGCGCCCCCGGCGGAGTGGAGGTCCGAGCTCGACCTCCTGGCCGACGCGGTCGGGAGCCTCCAGACATGACGACGACGGCCCGTAACGCGCGGGGGGCGACGCTGGCGTTCCTGGACGCGCACCAGGCCGGAGTGACGCCCCATCTCTTCGGTGACCTGCTGACCCATCTGTTGGGGACCGAGACCCTGGTGCGCGCCTGGGGCGGATCGGACCTGCTCGCCTTGGCGGCCCTGGGTCACGCGGCCTACGGGACGGACGGCTTCGAGGACCACTTCCTGACGACGGGCGAGCGTCCGGCGTTGGCCGCGGTCATCGGGAGCGAGGCGGAGGCGCTCGTCTACTTCTATGCGTCGTGCGAACGAGATGTCTTCTACCCGCAGCTCGAATCGGGGATCGCGCCGAGCGAGTTGTCCTTCCGCGACAGGTTCACCGGGGACCGTTTCGCACCCTCGCACAGCCTGGTGACGCAATTCGTCGACCTGACCTACGCCAACGAGGGAGAGCTGGCCGCCAGCTCGCCGGGTGGCGCGGCCGAATGGACATGGCTGGCGGACTTCCGCCGGCGGACGCTGCGCTGGGCCACGCCCGCGTTCGCGGCTGGGCTCGGCACGCTGCTCGAGTCCGATCGCTGAGACGGACTGTCCATCCCGTACGCTGCCCGTCATGGCCGAACGACCCCTCACCCTCATGGCGGTGCACGCCCATCCCGACGACGAGGCGATCGGGACTGGCGGGATCTTGGCCCGTTATGCCGCCGAGGGCGTGCGCACCGTCCTGGTCACGTGCACGAACGGTGAGCTGGGTGACGCCCCCGGAGGGCTCAAGCCCGACGATCCGGACCACGACGAGAGCGTCGTGGTCCCGCTGCGCCGCCGGGAGCTCGAGGCCAGCTGCGAGATCCTCGGTGTCTCGCATCTGGAGCTGTTGGGATACCACGACTCGGGGATGGAGGGCTGGCCCCAGAACGAGGCGCCCGACTCCTTTTGGCGCACACCCGTCGAGGTCGCGGCGCAACGGCTGGCGGACCTCATGCGCGAGTACGAGCCGCAGGTCGTCGTGACCTACGACGAGAACGGCTTCTACGGGCATCCAGACCACATTCAGGCCAATCGCATCACGCACGCCGCGCTGGCCGAATGCGGCATCCCCTCCAAGCTCTACTACACGGCAGTGGCGCGGTCGGCACTGCGAGGGTTCCGCGACGTGCTGGCCCAAGCCGGCGTCGAGGGGCCGGACGAGGTGGAGGACAACCCCGACTTCGGCACCCCCGACGAGCTCATCACGACGACGATCGACTGCAGCGCGGTGGCGGGGCGCAAGTACGCATCGCTTGCCGCGCACGCCAGCCAGAGCGACAACATCTTCTTCCTGCAGATGGGCGAAGATCTCTTCTCCACCCTGATGGGATCGGAGAGCTTCGTCCGGGCGGTCGACTCCACGAACGCGCCGGTTCCAGAAGACGACTTGTTCGCCGGGCTGCGCTGAGCCGCGAGGCCCGGGCCGGGCCCGCGTCCGGGCGGGAGAGGGGGGGACGCAGGCCGGGCCCGGTGTGGTCCCTACGTCGCAGTTCCGGCCGGGGTGGAGCCGGTGCGGACGCGGGGCGCCGATCCGATGAGGCAGAGCGCGACGGCAATCACGAGAACGGTCGCTGCGACGATCTCGATCGTGAACGCCTCCTTGGCGAAGGGGGCCATCCACGAGTCCTTGAAGCCCAACAGCCCGTGCGTCACCGAGACGAGGAATCCGGCCGCGGTGGCGACGACGAACCCGATCCCGATCAGCGCCGCCCACACCCGGCGCACGGCAACGACGCCGAGGCCGAGCACGAGTCCGGTGATCGACTGGAGCAGGAACAGCGGTCCGATGGTGGGAATGGAGCGGTAGCCGTCGGTCCCGCTCCACAGGTGGAAGTGGACGTAGGCCGAGCACACCAGGAGGATGCCCCCGGCGGCGAAGGACGTCGTCGCCGCGAGGTCGAGGGCCCGGCGGGAGCGTCCCGGTCCTCTCCACAGCGTTCCCCAGCCAATCTGCACACCCTCCATCCGGAGGCGTTGGGGGTAGCGGATGTCGGGCGTCACGGCGGGCACGGCAGGCATACGGCCCGGAGCCGGCCCGGGATTGAATCCCATCAGCGCGCCCGCTCGTACACCCCGTGGTGCGACAATCGCGTGTGGCCGAGGGCGAACCGTCCGATGAGGGCCTCCTGGCCGGCATGGCCGTGGGAGAGCAGTCGGCCGCGGTCATCTTCACCCGCCGCTACCAGCGACGGATCTTCGGCCTGGCCTATTCCATGACGGGTGACGCCGGGGTGGCCGAGGACGTGGCCCAGGAGGCGATGATCAGAGTCTGGCGCCACGCCCCGGTGTTCGACCCCAGGCGGGGCTCGGTGGCTTCGTGGGTGCTGACGATCACGCGCAACCTGACCATTGATGCCCTGCGCCTCCGACGCGCCGTGCCCACCGACCCGGACGACTTCGCGGCATCGGTCATGCGGAGCAACGAACACAATCCTGAAGACTCCGTGCATCGGGGCGACGTGCGCCAGACCGTGCGCACGGCCCTCGAGGTGCTGTCCGACGAGCAACGGCGGGCGGTGGTGCTGGCTGCCGTCTACGGCAGGACGGCGTTGGAGATCAGCGAGGCCGAGGGCATTCCGCTCGGCACGGCGAAGACGCGCATCAGGACGGCCCTCATCCGACTGCGGGCAGCGGTCGAGCATGCCGAGGGGGCGAACGGTGAGTGAGGACGACGTGAGAGCGAGCGGGTGCGACCCGTTCACGGACGACCTGGCCGAGCTCGCGCTCGGCGTGCTCACCGGAAGGGAGCGGGCACAGGCCCTGTCCCACGTGGAGTCCTGCCCCCGGTGCGCCGAGGAGCTGGAGCAGCTGTCCCGGGTGGCCGACACCGTGGTGCAGGCGGCCCCCGACGTGGATCCTCCGATGGGCTTCGAGGTCCGTCTCTTCGAGCGGATGGGCGTGGCCGACGTCCGGCCGCACCGCCAGCGCCTGCGTCCCTCGGTGTGGGTGCCCGCGGTCGCCGCGGTGGCTGCGGCCGCTCTGGCGCTGGGCCTTGGTCTGAGCCTGTCGTCGTCCCCGGCACCGACCGTCGCCGCCCAGCACGCCAAGGGCACCGTGTCGGCCAGTCTGCTCGAGAACGGTGAGACGGTCGGGCACGTCGTCGCCTTCGGAGGCGCCCACCCGTGGATCTCCATGATGCTGGCCGATTCGACGGCCAAGGGCACCGTGCAATGCATCGTCGTGACCGATGACGGGACCACGCACCATGTGGGGACGTTCGTGGCGCGCCAGGGTTACGGGGCGTGGATCGCGCCCCTGCACGTGAAGCCCGGGGACGTGCGAACCGCCGAGGTCGTGTCGCCCAGCGGGACGGTGATCGCCACCGCCACGCTGGGCTGACGCAACCGCTGCCTAGTACCGGTAGGTGTCGGGCTTGTAGGGGCCCTCGACAGGGACGCCGATGTAGTCGGCCTGCTCCTGGGTGAGCTTCGTGAGCTTGACGCCGAGCGCGCCGAGGTGCAGCCGGGCCACCTTCTCGTCGAGGTGCTTGGGGAGGACGTAGACGTCGTTGACGTACTGCCCCGTCTGGGTGAACAGCTCAATCTGCGCCATCGTCTGGTTGGTGAACGAGTTGGACATGACGAAGCTGGGGTGCCCCGTGGCGTTCCCCAGGTTCAGTAGCCGGCCCTCGGACAGGATGATGATGGCGTGACCGTCGGGGAAGATCCACTTGTCGACCTGCGGCTTGATGTTGACCCGCTCGATCCCCGGCGTCCTGGTCAGGCCGGCCATGTCGATCTCGTTGTCGAAGTGACCGATGTTCCCGACGATGGCCTGGTGCTTCATGCCCGCCATGTGCTTGGCGGTGATGATGTCCTTGTTCCCAGTCGTCGTGATGATGATGTCGGCCAGGTGAAGGATGTCCTCGAGCGTGGTCACCTGGTAGCCCTCCATGGCGGCCTGCAGCGCGCAAATCGGGTCGACCTCGGTGACGACGACGCGGGCCCCCTGACCGGCGAGTGACTGGGCACAGCCCTTGCCGACGTCGCCGAACCCGCAGACCACCGCGACCTTGCCGCCGATGAGCACGTCGGTGGCACGGTTGATCCCGTCCACGAGCGAGTGGCGGCAGCCGTACTTGTTGTCGAACTTCGACTTGGTCACCGAGTCGTTGACGTTGATGGCCGTGAAGAGGAGCTCGCCCTTCTTGGCCATGTCGGCCAACCGGTGCACGCCAGTCGTCGTCTCCTCGGT
>Ga0182030_10000964_pt1 | contig 57543 bp, 49 predicted proteins | sample 812S3MmetaG_FD_121299 | JGI IMG/M metagenome (GOLD analysis project Ga0182030, IMG submission 121299) | Permafrost microbial communities from Stordalen Mire, Sweden - 812S3M metaG (Illumina Assembly) | ecosystem: Environmental > Terrestrial > Soil > Wetlands > Permafrost | place: Sweden... | reverse complement strand
TTGCTCACTGGACCCTCTTAGGCTCGAAACCAACGATTTGATAACCGGAGCCGTGTAACGGGAGACTGTTACGCACGGTTCTAACAGAATCTCGGATTGAGATGTCCGGGTTTACTTACTAACGAGACGGAGAAGCGATGAATGATTTCAGGCCGGGTGCTTAAACGCCCGGCCTTTTTTACGGCATATTTTTGGTAATTTAGGCCGCTGATGAAGCCGCTAAAGAACCAATCAATGGATATGAACAGGAAGCCGATGCGGGTGCTGTGGTTTGCCAATACACCCGGGTTAAGCGCAAGTCATCTTACAATCAGTCATGCAGGCGGGGGTGGATCTCTTCCCTGCAAAGCGTTGTAGAGGAGAGGGTGGACTGCCAGCTGGGTTTTGTGTTCTACGATGACAAGCCGCTGGCGCCCTTCGAATATGGCAAGACCTGGTAATATCCTGTACGGCGGCTGGGGAGCAGCAAGAAGAAGCGGTTGCTGAACAGGATCATGGGCAGGGCTGAATATGATGAAAATCTTCCCCATTTTCTCAAGGCAGTCGAGTTGTTCAAGCCGGATATCATCCATGTGCACGGGACCGAATTTTCTTTCGGGCTGATTCTGCGCAAGGTCACGCAGATACCTGTAGTGACATCGATCCAGGGCAATCTTACCGCGTACGATACGAAATATTTTTCCGGTCTGACGATGCCGGGTATTCTTAGGCGGCTGTGTTCGGGCTACCCTTTTTTCCGCTCGGACCATCGGCTGTTCTGCAGCCGCGGCATCATTCGAAGTCGCAGGATGTTTCGAATGCGGGGCCGGTATTCCTGACCACTTCGAGTCCGTCTTTCTGTAAGGGTTTTGAAATGGTGATCGAGATGGCCAGGATACTGACCGGCAATGGTCTGGCCTTCACCTGGCTGGTGGCGGGATTGAAGGAGGGTGATGCGTTGGTGAAGCTGGTCCGGGAGGATAGAAAAGCCCGGGATCTGGGAGCGCTGAATATCCATTTATTGGGGACCTTGGGAGAGGAAGCGCTTGCCGGCCACCTGTTGACGGCGGACTTTTATGTACAGGGCTCGCATATCGAGAACAGTCCCAACAGTCTTTGCGAAACGATGCTGACCGGAGTGCCCGTCATTGCGTCTTACGCCGGTGGCACGGCTTCGCTGTTGCGGGATGGGGTGCATGGCGTCCTGGTGCAGGATGGCGATCCCTATGTGCTGGCGGGTGCGTCGCAGGAAGCCGTGGCGGATCCGGAACGGGCCAGGTCGATGGCTGTCGAGGCGCGTCGTGTCGCATCGGAACGGCATGATCCGGCGACTATTGTAATGGGGATGCTGGAGCGATATGGAGAAATTATTGAAGCGCACGCCGGAAAAGAGAGAAGAGGAAAGGCAGGGAGAGAAAGTGAATCGGGAAAAAAAGCTGAAAAACTATTGAGTAGCCCAACTGTCAGGCGACTGTTTCATTTACTGGACTCGGCGAGGCTGCACGGGCGACTGGCATGGGGTGGATATTACAAGTTCTTCGCACGGTGCAGGGGGTCGAGTTCCTGGGCGCGTGCGAAATGATGGGCAGGCCTAAATTCAAATTATATCCCGGGACGAGGGTGATTGTAGGCAACGGCTGCCGGTTCCTGTCGGGGCATACAGACAATCTGATCGGGATCAACCGGCCTTGTATCATTTCTGTCTATAACCGGGGCACGGTGGTTCAGATCGGCGAGGGTAGTGGATTCAGCGGGACCGTCATCGGGGCTATGAATTGCATGAGTTCTTCGAATCCCGGGTAATTATCGTATACTGACCCGGACAGGTAGACGACGCCGCAGTTAATGGCTGGTTTCTCCATCAGGTCCTGCCGGTCGAGGTAGCGGATGGCTGGGGGATGATAGCAATGCATATTATCGCGGGAGATCCGCACGACGCAGCCATTGCCAGGCGCCGGGTCGGGCAGCGGTGGTTCTGCGAACCAGAGGACATCCGTGTCGCAGTAGAAGACCGGTCTGGATTCCGCTTCCGCCAGAACCGACAGCATTTTTCGGGCGTAGGGATTGACCCGGGCGAAATCGATGATGACCTGGCGGTCTTTCGAGCGGTGCCAGGCGGCGCAGTCCTCCCAGGATTTGATCTCGTAGGGGAAGGGCCAGAAGCGGAGGGCAGCCTCGAGGACTTCTTTGGGCGTGCCGTCCGACACCACGGTCAGCCGGGGGATCCTTTGCCAGTTATAATAGATGGACAGCAGGACCGCTTTCAGCATGGCAGCGCCTTTCCGGCCGCAAAAGAGAACCAGGTCCGTACCGGCGACCTCCTTGTCTGCGGTGAGGCGCCGGGGAGACAGGATGGTGAAGGCCAGCCGGCAGCAACGGCCCAGCAAGCTGTAAAACTTGTAGACCAGGATAGAAGAGACCATTATCTTTTTGCCGTTTGACATGTTGCAGGATTCATGCTATTGGTTATCGTATCCAGACACCGGTGGCTTTGCCGCTCATTATTTTGTTATACTGAATTCTATATAGGATAGTGACCGGCAGGCTGGTGCAGATCATGGCCAGGATGACCCCTTCCGGCCCCAGATGGAGCGTCCTGCAGAAAAGCAGGTAGAGGGGGACCGTCATGATGATCGTGTAAATCGCTGTATAGAGCTGTAGTCTGACCTTGCCCGTGCCGTTGAGGAAGATGTGCTGGGGGGCGGCGATCAGGCTGATCAGGGTATAAACGCACATGATGATCTGCATGGAAAGCGGCACCTATACGGAGTTGTGCAGCCAGAGCCTGATGAGTGGGGTAGCCACTACGGCAGACAGGATCACAAGAGCCATTAAAAGATAAGTGACTTTTTCCATGCGCCTGATCGTGCGGCGGATCCATTCCCATTCCTGGCATCCGTAAAGGCTGACCAGTAGGTAGCGGTGATGATGCCATTGACCATGAGGGCGATGGTGAAATATTTATAAGCAATGTTGTAGACTGTCACTTCCGCGGGGCCGAACAGTTGTGTCAGCACCATGTTGGCGCTGTAGTACATGATGAAAAAGGCGACCTGGATAATAAAAAACTGCACGCCGAAGCCGAAGAGGTCTTTAGAGTGTCGCAACTGGACATAGCGGATACCAGGCGCTATGTCGCGGTACTTCCAGCCGAGAAAGACTCCGTTGAAAATTAGCAGGACGAGCACCGGCGAGGCGCTGAAGACGAAAGCGACCCAGAACATAGAGCTGCGGGTGGTCAGCGTCATGATATAGATGACGATGAGGGACAGAACGTTGCCGAGGGGGTTGATCAGGTTAGTGAGGGCCGGTTCCTGGTGGGCAAAGAGGATATTGCCGATCAGTTGGAGGATAAACATGAGGCAGAAAAAGGAAAATACGACCAGGATCATCCGTTGCAATTCGGCGGAAAAGGCGGGAGAGGTATTCAGGATGCGGGCCCAGTTGAATAAAGGGCTGACGATCCAGAATAGTACCGTCAGGGAAAGGAAGATAGCGCCTACACAGGCGCGTAGGAGGTGCTGATATAGACTTTCGCAAGGTTGGTATCTCCTTTGGCCAGTGCTTCGGACAATTTGTTGCGCAATCCGTTGCCGATACCTACGTCGAAGAAGCTGAAGAAGGCGATCATAGAGGACATCGTCAGCCAGATGCCATATCTTTCTTTGTCCAGATAATGGAGGGTGAGGGGTACCAGTGCGAACTGGCAACCAATACTGAGGCCCTTGATCAGGAAGGAATAGATGATATTCTTATTGGCTTTGGCCGTCCGGGCATGGCCGCCGAAAAACTGGCATTTTATTTTGGTCAGGTAGATCATTCTGCTTAGTCTTTAAAATAGCCTGTTTTCTTTCCTTTTTTCCGGCTGATGGGGGTGTCATTGAGTACGACGATCATATTCTTTACCGTTTCTTCTTCGGCCGTGTTGTTGACATAAGACAATTCTTTGACCGTGCTGCACCCGATGCGCAGCACAATGAGATTGATATCGGCGTAGCCTGCCATGGTCCTGGCGTCGCTGAAGATGCTGATGGGGGGATTGTCGACGACGATGAAGTCGAAGGCCGTTCTGGCTTCTTTGAGGAACTTTTCCATGGCCGGGGTGTCCATCAGTTCCGACAGCTGGCTGTCGGGCTGGCCGGCGCGGATAAAGCTGAGTCCCGGGATGGTCGTTGAGGACAGGAGGTCGCGGAAGGTAGCCGTCCCATCGAGGTAATTCGTGAGGTCTTTGCGGGGGGTGGCGCCGGTCAGTTCCTGCAGGTGGTCATTGTGTTTGTCTGCCTGGATGAGGAGCGCTTTTTTGCTGCTGACAGCCAGCAGGGATGCCAGATTAGCGGCGATAAAAGATTTGCCTTCGCCGGCGGCGGCGGAGTGGACGGCGATGAGTCCCATGCCACTGTCTTTCAGCAGGTGGCGGAGGTTGGCCCGCAGGTTACGGAAGGCTTCGGTGATCTCCGACTGAGGGTGCTGAGCCACAGGGATCTCCGTCTTCAGCCTGTTATGAGGGATGAGCCCTGCTACGGACAGGTGGAGAGCGGCCGTTACTTCTTCGGGTTCCCGCAGTTTGTCGTTGAGGTATTCCTTTAGCAGGACGATGATAAGGGTGATAAAAAGTCCCAGTATAACGCCTATGGCCATGTTGATCATGGGCTTAAGTCCGATGGGACCGGTGGTCGGGATGTTAGCCGGGTCGAGGATCTTGGCGTCAGGATTGTTGGAGGCAAGGGCGATGTCAGCCTCTGCGCGTTTTTGCAGCAGAAAATTATAGAGGGTGCTGTTGACATCGAAACCTCTTTTGATGTCCAGATAATCCCTTTCCGTTGTGGGGAGGCCTGTCAATCTGGTGTTGGTTGCGTTTTTCTGTTGTTCCAGGCTGTTGATCTGTTGCCTGGTGACGGCAATATGGCTGCTGATATTATTTTGAATCAGCTGCTGGGTGAGGGTGATGTCGTCATTGACAGCGATCATCCTCGGGTTTTTGGGCTGGAGGGTGAGAGACAGAGTGGCTTGCTGGCTGTAGAGGGAGGTCAGTTTCTGGATCAGGGAGCTTAGGTCCGGATCGGCGTCGCCCATCGACGGCGCCACTAAGCTTTTCAGCTGGAGGTCGTCGTTGAGATGCTGGTTAAGGCCGTTGTAATATTCCATCTTCAGCTTCAGGACGCTTTCCTGTTTGTCGATGTCTTCTGCTTTTCCGAGAACCATGGCCCCTTCTGTGGTGAGGTCGACCACTTTATTACGGGTGCGAAAGTCTGTATAGCGCACACCGGACTTACGGAGGGAGTCGGCGACGCCGGAGAACTGGCTACGGATGAAGGTCAGTGTATTGACGGCCGATTGATTTTTTTGGTCCAGTCCGAATTTGAGGTAGGTATTTCCCAGTTCATTGAGATAATCCACGTTGCGCATTAGATTTTCGCCTTTGAGTTCGACGTTCAACACATCGCTTTCGGGGGCCGGTATCTTTACGTCGAGGTTTCCCTGATATTCGATCGCCATAAAGTTCAGGTCGTTAAAGACGAGAATGTAAGATGTGCCGTTGGCGGGGACGGGGTCGCGATCAGGATAAAGGGTGAAATGGAAATAGTCATTGACAAAGGGTTTGCCGAAGGTGGCGACCGTGGAGAATCGGATGATGCGGTCCGTATCGGCAGGTTTGTCCTTATAATCGCATTCGACGCGGTAGTTGGTAGCGGACAGTGGGGTGATGGTGAGCATGGCGCCCTTCAGCACCGAGTCTTCTATGAATGTCACGACAAAGGGGTCTTGAGGATAGAGGTCTTTTTTACCGATAATCGATTTTTTGTACCATTTCGTTTTCCAGTTCAGATTGCGCAAAGTTTGCAGTTGGAGGCTATAGGCAGATACCACGGTCTGTTCGTCCTCCACGTTGATAGGGCTTTCCTTGATTTCGGTGTTATTGTCGAGGCTGGTATTGAAGGGTGCCGCGTGAGGCGAGTTGATGAGCAGGATCGTCATGGTGCTTTTGAAATTGTCCGGAACGGCCCTGTGTTCGACGAAGGCGGCTCCGAATCCCAATGCAGCTGCCAGCCCGAACCAGTACCAGTTGCGCAGGATGGCAGGCAGGATCATTTTTTTATTGAAACTTTTTCCGGTGTGAAAGCCTGTTGGATGATCAGGGTTCATAAGGGGTGGGCTATTTATTTTAAATAATTTAGCAGCAGCAGGGCGGAAAGAGAGCCGACGACGATACCGACGGCGGGCAGTTTTTGTTGCAACCCATTATTCTTTCCCGGTTCGAGGATGACGACGTCATCCGGCAGGAGGTAATATCCATCGGACATCAGGGCCGATTTGCTGTTGAGGTTGAGGGAATAGGTCTTCGTCCCGCGTGAGGCAGGTATTTTTCCGAGCATTGGAAGGGTGATGTTGCCGTCGGCGTCGACGATGTTTCCATTGATGGTAGTGGAAGAGGGCGACTCATACCCCATGCCCGGTTGTGCGCCCGTGCTGGTAGGATGGCTGATTTTGCTGAGGTCCTGGTCTTGGGTGGAAATGCCGACGTAGAGATTATCTTTTGTTTTGATGTGGTAAACAGGGGCTTGTCTGGGCCAACCTCCAATGGTCTCGTTGGGGCTGAGATCATCCATGATAGTCAATTTTTTTGCTGTGGTACAGGAGGAGCAGGTAAACAGTAGCCATAATGAGTATAGAAAGGGCAATAGCAATAAGCCGTCGTTCTTTTTCATGTTATAAAAATAAGTCATTTAGGGGCAGTGCGGATTGATTTAAGGGGGTTTACGCAGCTTTAAAAGGTATTTTTACGGGTTTTTTTCCCGATAAGCGTGAGAAGGATAATATAAAGATCGAGCCAGAAATTCCAGTGTTCGATATACCACAGATCGTGGAGGGTCTACCCCAGTATTGTTGCTTGGCAGTCGGATGTTGCGGGCAGGTCTATCGTATTAGCGGCTTGTGGGCAGGGTTATGATCCGATTATCAGCGGGTTTGCCCGGTTGGGCGGATGGAAGTCCGGCGGCAACGGAATATGGCAGGCGCATTGCCATCAGCGATCCCAATTTATCCGGCGGCCCTGACTGGACGGGGGCCGATGTAGTGATCAGGAAGAACAGGTTTATCCTGGACCGCAGCACCATTATGTCGCAGCAGGGCAGCACACGCAATTATAAGGGGGGCTCTTTTTATCAGGCCATGGACAAATTCGGTTATTTCATCCAGAACGATATCCGTACGCTGAATCAGGCGGGGGAGTGGTATTATGATCCGAATTCGAAGACCATGAATATTTATTTCGGGTCCGGTCAGCCGGCGCCCGACGTGCTGGCATCCAGCGTGGACACGTTGGTATCCTTTTTTCTTCGTCGGATGGGATCTGTGCGGTCCGTTCTGCCAACCTAACGCTGGCGAACCTTTCCATCGATCATTCCAATGATGACGGAATCAGTATCATGGGGAATAGTAGCCTGGTGACGGATTGTACAGTCAGGCATACCGGTAGTGTTCCCGGAATGGGAAATCCCGAGCATTCTTATATCGGCATCAACTTTGGCGGGGGAAATAATGATACCGTGCAATACAGTACTGTGACACTTGGGCCGCCTGACCGGCCTAATATACATTATTATATTTAATATATTGCCTTTAAGGGGAACTTAATTGTATTTTCGGTAACTTTAAGTAGCTATTAATAATATATTATTTGTTTAATATTTGGAATCTTTAACTCGAAGAGATTTTTTAAGAAGAACGGGGTTTTTAGCTGGCGGGGCTTATCCCGCGATGATAGCGATGGGAATGCTGCCCGCAGCTCCGGCCCATCCATTCCGGCTGGAGGGAGACGGAAACGGGAAAGAGGTATTGATATTAGGGGCGGGGCTGGCGGGGATGGCGGCCGCCTATGAATTGGGTAAGCTGGGATATCGGTGTACGATCCTGGAGGCCCGGGAGAGGGCCGGGGGCCGATGCTGGAGCATCCGGAAGGGGTCTTCCAACGAGGAGACGGGACAACCGGTCCATACGGCGACTTTTGATGATGGCCAGTACTTCAATGCAGGGCCTTCCCGTATTCCTCATCATCACGCGCTGACCCTGTATTATTGTAAGGAATTGAAAGTGCCCATACAGGTGTATAACAATGTGAATGAGAACACGTATTATTTCAGTGAGGGGAAGGGGCCGTTGTCGAATAAGAAGGTCCGTGTACGGGAGGTGCATAACGACATGAGGGGATGGATGGCTGAGTTACTGGCCAAGGGCATGGACGGGGGGAAGATCGATGCGGTCATGAGTAAAGAGGACACATTGAAGGTGATCGAATATTTACGGGCGGAGGGCGGATTGGATATCGACAAATTGTATAAGGCTTCGGCGCGAAGGGGTTATATCGATTCGCCGGGGCCGGGGGGTAAAGAAGGTAAGATCGGTGATCCGATGACCCTGGTAGGGATGGCAGAGTCCGGGTTGTTAGATCCTGATTTCTATAATGTGGCAGAGTTTACCTATGAATTGCAGGGGACGTTGTTCCAGGCAGTCGGGGGAATGGACAGGATCGCCGCGGCTTTTGAGCAGCGGGTGGGCGGGCTGATACGATATCGTGCGGAGGTCAGTGCTATCCGCAATGTAGAGAAAGGGGTGAAGGTGGTGTACAAGGATGCGACGGGGGAGAAAAGTATAGAGGCGGATCTTTGCATTTGTACGATACCCTTGCCGGTGCTGAGCAATATCGATCATAATTTTTCATCTGACGTCAGCAGGGCCATCGATTCGATCGTGTATATGTCCACCGGGAAGATCGGGCTGCAGTTCAAGCGCAGGTTTTGGGAGGAAGACGAGGGGATCTACGGCGGCATTACCCATACGAACAATCAACTGACGCAAATTTTTTATCCCTCCTATGATTATTTGAGTGGTAAGGGGATATTGATCGGATATTATAACTTTAATGAAAAGGCTGTTGCGACGGGTAATTTATCTTATGACGAGCGGGAACAATTAGCATTGGACAAAGGCAGCCTGATACATCCGCAATACAGGCAGGAATTCGAAACTTCTTTCTCTGTCAGCTGGCACAAGACGAAATACAACCTGGGCGGTTGGGCGCTCTATTCACAGGAGGAGCGGCAGACCCTGTACAAGGCTTTATTGCAGCCGGATGGGCAGGTATACTTCGCGGGCGAGCACATGACGTACCTGAATGCCTGGATGGCGGGGGCGCTGGAGTCGGCCAGGAGCGTAGTAGCGGCTGTGCACAGCAGGGTAACGGGGCAGCGGTTTTCGTATCCGTCGCTGGGGAGTTGAGGAGGCGTGGGGAGCGTCAATGGGGCATGAGCTTGCGGGAAGATGCGCGGGTGCGCGGATAACAATGGATTTAATTAACCACCAATAAAATATACTCTTATGGGCAACACAATCAGTCGTCGCACATTACTTCGGAGGGGCGCCGTATTAGCGGGAGCGCTTCCATTTGCCGGCAGCCTGCTGAATACAGCACAGGCTGCGCCGTCGGTCACCGGTCATGCTGCAACTCCCTTCAGCTCGGAAGGCTGGACGGAAAGGGAAATTGCCCTGAATGCCGTTGAACCTCTCAAGGCCCGGCTGTTTGCCAATGAGAATCCTTTCGGCCCTTCCGACAAGGCGAAGGCAGCCATTATGAATACCTTGCCGGTCAGCTATCAATACCCGATGCGTTCGATGGGCGACCTGACCCAGAAGATCGCGGACTTCGAAAAGGTCAAGCAGGAGAACGTCTTCCTGGCTTCCGGTTCGTCGCCGCTGCTGATGGCGGCTGCTTTGGCCTATTACAAGCCCGGTTGTAACGTCATTACCGGTGATCCTTCGTATGCCGATCTTCCCAGCAAGGCCCAACGGATCGGCGCCAAGTGGGTGAAGGTGCCCCTGACAGCTGAATACAAGCTGGACCTGGATGCGATGGAAAAGGCGATCGATGACAACACCGTGCTGGTCTACATCTGCAATCCCAACAATCCGACGGCTACAGTGGTGGACAATGCCAAGCTGAAATCCTTCTGCGACAGGGTGTCCAAGAAAGTGACCGTTTTTATCGACGAGGCTTATATCGATTACCTTGACGACCCGCAGGGCACTACGTTGATCCCGATGGTGAATACCGGCAGCAACATCATTGTGGCCAGGACTTTTTCCAAGCTGTATGGCTTTGCCGGATTAAGGATAGGATATGTGGTGACCCAGCCCGAGACGATCAAGAAGTTATCTTTATATACCGAAGCGTCCATGTCTATTTCGACGACCACCCTTCAGGCTGCCATTGCGAGCTACCAGGACAGGGAATTCCTCGATGGCGCGTTGAAGAAGACGATTGCCTCGAAGAGCTACCTGTACGATGTATTGAAGAAGGAGGGCTATATGTATGTTCCGTCCAGCACGAACTTCGTATTGTTCCCCATCAAGATGGACGGCAAACAATTCACCGACGAGATGATGAAGCGTGGCGTCGGGGTGCGGTTCTGGAAGTTCAATAACCAGGACTGGTGCCGGATCAGCATCGGGCGGATGGACGAGATGGAAGCCTTTGCGTCGGCCTTCAAAGAGATATCATAAATTATCATTCAAAAACTATCTGTAGCATTACATGAAGAGTATTCTTTTTGCGGGCGTGTTGTTGCTTGCCGGGATGGGCGTGCGTGCCCAGGATTCGACCGGTAGCCGTGCCCTTACGATGGAGGAGTATGAAAAGGCCAAAACTTTTTCTGTGGCCGATCCGGACAAAGACACGTATGTCAAATTCGAGAACGCCTATATCTTAGACCACAGCGGATTCGGCAAACCCTATTTTATCACGGGCGATGATGGCAAGAAAAAACGTATCGATCTGTATAAGCTGATCCTCAAGGATGGCAGGGTAGAGTTAGGTACTGTGATCTATTACACCACGGAGACCGGCAAGCGTTATACTGCCTGTATGCCGGGTTATAAAGCGCCTCCGGCGGTTTGGAGAAGATATTTCGAAGATATCCATGCCATCGACAAGGGGGAGCCTTTCTATGTGCTGAAGTTGTCCTATGTGCTTTCCGAGGAATTGGGGTATCAGCTCTACCGGTCGGGAGTGGGCGGTGGCGGGGCCGTCAGCAGGGAGGCCGGGACGTATGGTAACGATATATGCTTTCCCGGGGACATGGAGGTGATGATGGCCGGCGGGGGGCAAAAGCTGTTGAGCGAGGTGAAGCCGGGCGATAAGGTAATGACGGTGGATCCTTTGTCGCATGTGGCCGTTCCGGTAACGGTGAAGGAACTGACGGTACATGCGGCGAAGAATTATGCCATTACCCGGCTGGTATTACTGGCCGCTACGACTGATCCATCGGGCCGGCAGATAAAACTGCAATGCAAGGAGCTGGAAGGGACGCCCAATCATCCGATGGTCACTGCGACCGGGGATGCGACAATGGGTGAGCTGAAGGAAGGGGACCGGGTGCTGTGTCTTGACGGGAAGACGGGCCGGTATGCGGAGTATAGGGTCTGGGACAAGGAAGAATCTGCCGGAGGTGTACAGCCGGTGTATAATATAGTGGCCGGTGGGGGGAGTACGTTCATTTTGAATGGCGTAATGGTGCGGCAGAAGCCGCAGAAGCCCTGAGGGGCAGAGCGTTAATTTTTTGTGAGGCCCGCCATTGTGCGGGCTTCATCGATTATAGGGTGTTCGGGTATCAGGATAATCTGATATTTTTGCGGCATGCAAAAGCCGGTATTAGTCATTAAGTTAGGGACAGCCGTTTTGACCAACGATCGGGGGGAGCTGGTTCAGGCTACTATTAAAAAGGTCGCGGCGGACATTGCGATGCTGTCTGCCACGTATCGCGTGGTGCTGGTCAGCAGCGGAGCGGTAGGTGCCGGCAGGGGTTTTTTCAGCCATTATAAAGGCACGCTGACCGAGCGAAAGGCCGCCGCCGCGGTAGGGAACCCGATCCTCATCCGGCATTATCAAAAGCATTTCTCCGTCTATGGCATCCCGGTAGCCCAGGCCTTGTGCGAGCGGCATCATTTCTCCAACCGGGAGCGCTTTCTTCAGTTGAAGGACACTTTTGTCGAATTCTGGAAGAATGGCATTCTTCCGATCATGAATGAAAACGATCTTGTCAGCAATGTCGAGTTGAAGTTCTCCGATAATGATGAACTGGCTACGCTGACGGCCATAGGCCTGGATGCGTCGGCGTTATTGCTGTGCACGTCAGTCGGCGGCTTGTTGGATGACGGCGGCAGGATCATTTCCCGGGTGGAGAAGGTGGATAGCCGGATCCTGGGGTATGTGCGGAAGGACAAGAGCAGTCTGGGATTGGGAGGCATGCTGTCCAAGCTGACCTTTGCGAGGCTCGCCGCGTCGCTGGGGATCAGGGTGGTCATTTGCGGGTTAAGCGGGCGGGCGCCTTTTAGCGATGCCCTGGAGAGAGAGGCGGGGACCCATTTCGTGCCCCGGGTTTCCAACCTGAAAGCGCGGCAGAAGTGGTTAGCCAGCGGTTCTATCACCATCGGGAGTATTTTTGTAGACAAGGGGGCCGAACGGGCATTGCAGCAGCGGCGGAGCCTGCTGACCGTCGGTATCCGGAAGGTGCAGGGGAAGTTTGGCGCCGGGGAAGTGGTACAGCTGATCGATGAGGCGGAAAATATCATCGGCGTGGCGAAGGTGAAACTGCCGGCGGCGGAAGTAACGGACAATTTATTGAAAAAGAATGTCGTGGCAGCGCATGCGGACGATATCGTGTTATTTTAAAAAATATGGCAAAAAAAATACAGCCTTTGATCCTGCGGACGCATAAGGCGGCGGCGGCATTGCGGCGGGCCAGCGACAGGCAGGTGAAGATGGCGCTGAAGGAACTGGCGGCCCTGCTGGTGTCCCGGCAGGCGGCTTTGTTGCGGGCCAATGCGAAAGACCTGGCACGGCAGGACCCGGACAGTCCCCGCAGTGACCGGTTGCTGCTAAATGAACAACGGATCCGGGCTATCGCCAAGAGTATTCTGAACGTTAGCCGGCTGCCTGATCCCTCGGGGAAGTTGCTGGACAGAAGGACACTGGCCAACGGATTGCGGGTGGAAAAGCGGGCTGTACCGTTGGGTGTGGTGGGGGCCATTTATGAATCGAGGCCCAATGTGACTTTCGACATTGCGGCCCTGTGTCTGCGCAGCCGGAACGGGTGCTTGCTCAAGGGCAGCCAGGAAGCGGCCGATACCAACAGGGCGGCTATTACCCTGATCAAAAAGGCACTGCGAACCAGTGGGATCGACCCCGATTGTGTGACCTTGTTGCCTCCCGACAGGGAGGCCGTGCAGGAGTTACTGACCGCCACGCGTTGGGTGGACGTATTGATCCCCCGGGGATCGGATGCGTTGATCCGCTATGTGCGGGCCAACAGCCTGGTGCCGGTGATCGAAACGGGTGCTGGGGTCTGTCATGTCTATGTGGAGAAGACCGCCGACCTGCAAACGGCAGTGGATATTGTTGTCAATGCCAAAGTGAGCCGGCCTTCGGTCTGTAATTCCATGGATACTTTGCTGGTAGATAAGGCTGTCGCGCCCACTTTGCTGAAGGCGCTGCGGGAGCCTTTCGGGCGGTATGCCGTAGAGGTATTCGCCGATCCGGCTGCGTGGCGGGCTTTAGGCGACTATCCTTACCTGCGGAAGGCAAAGCCCGGTGATTATGCGCGGGAGTTCCTGAGCCTAAAGTGCGCGGTGAAGGTGGTCGCGGATATCGATGAAGCGCTGAAGCATATCGGGAAATATTCCACCCGGCATTCCGAGGCGATCGTGTCGCGGGACAAGGGGAAGTGTGAACGTTTTCTGGCGGAGGTCGATGCGGCGGCCGTCTATTCGAATGCCTCGACGCGGTTCACCGACGGGGAGGAACTTGGGCTGGGGGCGGAGATCGGTATTTCCACGCAGAAGCTGCATGCCCGGGGGCCTTTTGCACTGGAAAAGCTGGTGACCGAGAAATGGGTGATCAGGGGGACGGGGCAGATCAGGGAATAGAATAGGCGATTGCAATAAAAACGTTGGAAATCAAGACGAAAGGGTAATAATCCGAATCACCGGGTAAAAAAAATTTTTTCACCCTATGAAATATAGCTATAATTGCCGCGTTCAATGAAAGCGATTTGCTGGCTATCACCTATCGTGCAAACCCCTCCATTCTCTTTTGAAAATTCCGAAGTAAACCCAAATTTAAACAGCAAATTATGTCTTCTGCAACTACCTATCGACCCTATTGGTTTAAGCTGAGCAAGTATTCGATTTATTGGGGCTATTTTCAAAATTATATTAAGAATCTTGATTTTATTTCTCTTAGGGCTTCCTTTCTTTATGCCCTTACCGGCAGGCTGCCAAAGAAAGACTATGTAGCCAAGAGCGACATCGGCAAATTTCTCATTAGAAAGCATAGTACCGATTTCCAGTTCATCAATGTAGCCTATGAACGAAAAGTGAAAAAATATATTCAGGACAATCTTGATAATTTTGATGTTTTTTTTGATTGCGGGGCGTGTATAGGGGAGTATTGTATTTGGCTGGCCGGCAAAAATAAACGTTGCATTGCCTTCGAGCCGGTAAATGGCAGCGCCATTATTTCCAATATTGATCTAAATCCCGGGGCTAAGCAAACGATAAAATTATTTCGTTGTGCGGTGGGGGACACAGTAGGAGATGTGTATTTTAATATCCCTCAAACAGGGGTCCTGGGTTCCAGCCATCTTGTTCAGGATAGCGCAAAAGAGCCGAATGCCACGATCAATAAGATCGATAATTTAGCCGGTTCTTTCGATATAAAAGAGACAGATAGAATATTAATGAAATTCGATGTGGAAGGGCATGAACCTGCTGCGTTTCGCGGAGCAACTGAATTCATAAGGGGGCACAAGAATATTTCTATCATTTATGAACACTTTAGTTTGGACGATTACAGGAATGATAAGGCGTTGAGCGAAATAGCGAATTTCAAATTCAGTGATATTGATGGCGTCAACCGGGTGGCAGTAAAAGTTGATTAATGCCGGGGATGAAATTCGATAATTAATTGTCAAAAAAACGCTTAATTTAGGGCTTCAAAACGCAACCTACATATGAAGAAGCCCTTCTTACTCCTGCTTATGCTGACGGTCGCCGTCGGCCTCTCTGCCCAGCGTCCGGTGTCTTTAACTATCCGGGATACTTCGGGTCCTGCGATCAGCCGCAATATTTACGGTCATTTCTCCGAGGATCTGGGGCGGTGTATTTACGATGGCTTCTGGACGGGAGACCATATCCGGATGGATGTGGTTGCAGCGCTGAAAAAAATCAAGGTACCGGTCCTTCGGTGGCCGGGGGGATGTTATGCGGATCAGTACCATTGGAGGGATGCGATAGGTCCGCGTGATCAGCGGAAGAGAACGGTGAATACCTCCTGGGGCATGGTGTCGGAAGACAATAGCTTTGGCACGCATGAATACCTGGAGCTATGCAGCCTGCTGGGATGCCAGCCTTATATTGCGGGCAATGTGGGTTCGGGGACGCCTGAGGAAATGGAGAGCTGGCTGGAGTACCTGAACTATGGCGGGAAGAGTACGCTGGCGGACCTGCGCCGGCAGAACGGTCGTGATGAGCCCTGGCATGTATCCTTTTGGGGAGTGGGGAACGAGAGTTGGGGGTGTGGCGGGAGCATGAGTCCGGAGTACTATTCCAATGAATACAACAGATATTCGGAGTACTGTAAGAATTATCCTGGTTCGCCGTTGAAGCTGATTGCCAGCGGTCCCAATAGTGCTGATTACAACTGGACCGAGGTGTTGATGAAGCATATCTCCCTGAACCATACCTGGGGGCTGTCCATGCATTACTATACCATTGCGGGTGACTGGAACCACAAGGGTTCTGCCACCCAGTTCGGGGAAGACAAATATTTTAAGGCGATGGCTGCCTGTCTGAAGATGGATGAGATTGTCAGCAAACATGCCGCCATCATGGATAAATACGATCCGCAAAAGCGGGTAGCGCTGGTGGTGGATGAATGGGGTATCTGGACGGATGTCGAACCGGGCACCAATCCCGGCTTCCTTTACCAGCAGAACAGTCTCCGGGATGCCCTGATCGCCGGTACCACCCTTAATATCTTCAACAATCATGCGGACCGGGTGAAAATGGCGGCCCTTGCCCAGACGGTGAATGTTCTACAGGCGTTAGTGCTGACGGACAAGGACAGGATGCTGCTGACGCCGACCTATTATATTTTCGACCTTTATAAAGTACACCAGGACGCAAAATCACTGGTGATCAAGCTGGCCAGCCCTGATTATGAGTATGACGGGCAGCGGATACCGGCGGTCAATGCCAGTGCCTCCAGGGATTCGAGCGGTGCGGTGCACATCTCACTGGTGAACCTCGATCCTTCGAAGACGATAACGATCCGTGCCGGGATGCCGGGGATTGCCTATACGAATGTGGGGGGACAGATCCTTACTTCGGGGCGATTCAATGATGTGAATAGTTTTGACCAGCCGGATAAGGTGAAGCCGGCGGTTTTCAAGGGCGCCCGTAAAGAGGGGGATGAACTGGTGGTAGAGATGCCGCCGATGTCTGTGGTGGTGTTGGAATTAAATTAGGTCATTTTGCGAAATTAATCGATATCTTTGGGAGTAACTTTAGGGGTGCTCGTTTGACACGGGCTGAGATAATACCCTCAGAACCTGATCCGGCTAATACCGGCGAAGGGAAAAGACGGACTCTCTTTTTCTGCATACGCAGCACCTCTTTCAGCTTTTTACGTCATACGTCAAACTGATCGTCATGATAGAGGTGAACATCAATCAGCAAAAATTTCAATTTCCCGACAGCGGCACACTGGCCGATGTATTGCCGGTATTGCAGATCCGGCAGGCAGACGGGATAGCCATTGCATTGAATGAAACCGTGATCCCCCGGGGGGAATGGGAGGGGCATGTGCTGCGAGCGGAGGACAGGGTATTTGTGATAAGGGCTACGCAGGGGGGATAGGGCGATATTTTTATAAAATTAAAATGCTATAGATATGAAAAAAGACATTATTCCAGGGCAGCATGTGATCAGCCGTGATCCTTTCCCCGCCTCGCGCAAGATCCATGTGCCGGGGCAATTGCACCCCATCAGGGTAGCCATGCGGGAAGTTTTCGTAGGCGATACGGTGGATACGTTTACACAATCCGTCACACCGAATCCTTCGGTGACAGTGTATGATACCAGCGGTCCCTATACGGACCCTGCCGTGGACATCGATGTCCGTGAGGGATTACCGAGGCCGCGGGAGGCCTGGGTGGAAGATCGCGGGGATACGCAACAGCTGGAAGCGGTCAGCAGCATCTATGGCCGGCGCCGGCAGGAAGATACGTCGCTAGATGCGCTGCGTTTTTCCCATATCCGGCCGCCGAGAAAGGCGAAGCCCGGGCTGGCGGTGACCCAACTGGCTTATGCCCGTCAGGGGATCATTACGCCGGAGATGGAGTATATCGCCATCCGGGAAAATCAGCGGCTAGAGGAATATGCCGCGTTGGCGGGGAGTAACGGAAAGGGTCTTTACCACCAGCATGCAGGCCATAGTTTTGGCGCGCTGACGCCGAAGCACTTGATCACGCCCGAGTTTGTGCGGGCTGAAGTGGCTGCGGGACGAGCAGTAATCCCTTCGAATATCAACCATCCGGAATCGGAGCCGATGATCATCGGTCGCAATTTCCTGGTGAAGATCAATGCCAATATCGGGAATTCGGCTGTGAGCAGTAGTATAGAAGAAGAAGTAGAAAAGGCAGTATGGGCCTGTCGGTGGGGAGCGGATACCATTATGGACCTTTCGACCGGCAAAAACATTCATGAGACGCGGGAATGGATACTGCGTAATTCGCCGGTGCCGGTGGGTACCGTGCCGATCTACCAGGCGCTGGAGAAAGTGAATGGCAAGGCCGAGGACCTGACCTGGGAGATCTACCGGGATACCTTAATTGAACAAGCTGAGCAGGGAGTGGATTACTTTACGATCCATGCCGGCGTACTGTTGCGCTATATTCCCATGACTGCGGGCCGGATGACGGGGATTGTGTCCCGCGGCGGCTCTATCATGGCCAAATGGTGCCTGTCGCATCACAAGGAAAGTTTTTTGTATACGCATTTTGAAGATATCTGCGAGATCATGAAGGCCTATGACGTTTCTTTCTCCCTGGGCGACGGCCTCCGGCCGGGATCTATTGCCGATGCGAACGATGCGGCGCAGTTTGCCGAGCTCGAGACATTAGGTGAGTTGACGAAGATAGCGTGGCGGCATGACTGCCAGGTGATCATCGAAGGGCCGGGGCATGTGCCGATGCATCTGATCAAAGAGAATATGGACAAGCAATTGAAGGAATGCGAGGAAGCGCCTTTCTATACGCTGGGGCCGTTGACGACAGATATCGCTCCCGGCTATGACCATATCACCTCAGCCATCGGGGCTGCCATGATCGGCTGGTTCGGAACGGCGATGTTATGTTATGTCACGCCCAAGGAACACCTGGGGCTGCCGAATAAGAAGGATGTGAAGGACGGGGTGATCACTTATAAGATCGCGGCGCATGCGGCGGACCTGGCCAAGGGGCATCCCGGCGTGCAATACCGCGACAATGCATTGAGCAAGGCGCGGTTTGAGTTCCGGTGGCAGGACCAGTTCAACCTCTCATTGGACCCGGATACGGCGCGGTCATTCCATGACGAGACCTTGCCGGCCGAAGGGGCGAAGATTGCCCATTTCTGTTCGATGTGCGGTCCGCATTTCTGTTCGATGAAAATTACGCAGGAAGTGCGGCGGTTTGCGCAAGAGAAGGGTTTGGAAGAGGAAGTGGCGCTGGAGGCGGGGATGCAGGAGAAGGCGACGGCGTTCAAAGAATCCGGTTCTGAAATATATCTGTGATGAAGGGGTTTTTGCTGGCGGTGATTACCAAGCCTGGGATTTTTCCCGGAGAGGCCGACTACCTGGAGGGTTTGCTGGAAGCGGGGCTAACGAAGCTGCACCTGCGGAAGCCGGGTGCGGGAGAGAAAGAAAAGATAGCGATGCTGGAGCGGCTGGCTCCGCGATGGGCCGGCCGGCTGGTGTGGCATGGCGACAGGGAACTGGCGTTGTCCTATGGGATTCTGCAGGTTCACGGATCGGTGGGACTGGCTGGTGGGCAGGGTAAGAGTGGGGGAGGGCTGCCGGTGGAAAACGGGGATTCGGTGTCGATGGAGAGAGGAAGGCGGCTTGCGGTATCCACTTCGGTGCATTCCTGGGAGGAGATGAAGGCATTACCGACGGGGTTGGCTTATGCGTTTATCAGTCCTTTGTTCGAGAGTATTTCCAAGCCGGGGTATGGAGCGAATACAGCTTTGCTGGACCTGCCGGCAGACGACTTTCCCTGCCTGCCGGTTGGATTGGGCGGCATCGGGGCAGACACGATTGGTGAAATGATGCGCCGGGGATGGAAAGGGGCGGCGGTGCTGGGATGGATTTGGGAAGAGCCGCGGGAAGCGGTGCAACGATATGAAAGATTGAAAAAAATAACCGATGAGCAGTGATCGAACGCAGGAGGCGCCGGTGGCCGTGGAAGGGAGCGAAAGGCCCCGGGTGCTGGTCGTCGCCGGGTACGATCAGAGCGGTGGCGCCGGGGTTTTGTCGGACGTCAAGACCCTGGAGGCTCATGGCGTATATGGTTATGCGGTATGTACGGGGTTCACCTTCCAGAACGAGCGGGCCATCAGCCGCATACAATGGTTTTCCGGGGAGGAGATAGCCGAGCAGATCGATATGTGTTATGCGGCGGGGTCTTTTGACTGGGTGAAGATGGGGATCACCGAGGACGTGCGGATGGCAGGAGCGATCGTCGATCATCTTTACCGACATAATCCTGCGGTGCATATCGTGTGGGATCCGGTGATCAGGGCGAGCAGCGGCCGGGAGTTCTGGAAATCCGTAGGAGAGGAGTGGAAGGCCGTTGCGGCCCGGTGCTATCTGCTGACGCCCAACTGGAATGAGATCGGACAGCTCTATCCCGGAGAGGATGTGTTGGAAGGATGCCGGGAGCTGACGCGGGACACAGGTTGTAACGTCTACCTGAAGGGGGGGCATCACCCGGAATATCCCGGGAGGGATTATTTGTGGAGCGATGGGGAGATGCAGTTGCTGGATCCGGAAGCTGATGGCGACCGGGTTTATGCGAAGCATGGATCGGGATGTGTGTTGTCCTCTGCGCTGGCGGCCAATCTGGCTCTGGGCTATTCGTTGCCGGTAGCGGCCGTGCGGTCCAAACGGTATACGCGACAATTTTTAAGCAGCAATAAAACATTATTAGGATGGCATCGACCTTTAGAGAGCAAGATGGGGTGAGAGCGGAAGGCCCTGGCGGGGTGAGGGGGCGAGACGCGGAGTGGGAGCCCGGTGAGGCGAGAGCGGGCGGCTGGCGGGTGCCGTCGCGGTTGTATTTTATCACGATGGACGATGCGCCGACCGATCATCTGCAGCAGGTCGAATCCGCTTGCCAGGCGGGTATCCGTTGGATCCAGCTTCGGATGAAACAGGCCAGCGATGAGGAGGTCCGGGAAATAGCACTGGCGGCGAAAGGGATCTGCGCTGCCTTTGATTGCACGTTGATCATTAATGACCGGGTAGCCGTAGCGGCGGCTGTGGATGCGGACGGGGTTCATCTCGGCAAGGAGGACATGACGGTGAGTGAGGCCCGGCGTCTGCTGGGCAAAGACAAGATCATCGGAGGGACGGCCAATGTGGCGGAGGATATCGAGGAGCATTACAGGCAGGGCGCCGATTATATCGGACTCGGCCCCTACCGTTACACGACGACGAAGAAGAAGCTGAGCCCCATCCTGGGGTTGGAAGGCTATCGACAGATCATGAACCGGCTGCGGCAGGAGCAGATCCACATCCCCATCATTGCGATTGGCGGGATCGGGGTGGAAGATGTGGCGCCATTGCTGGATGCGGGTCTTGCGGGTGTCGCTTTTTCGGGGGTGCTGGTACATGCGGAGGATCCGAAGGGGCTGGTGGAGGCGCTGACAAAGGCTGCGAATTAAAACTGAAAAACATTTTTTATGTTGACAATTGCTGATAAGACTTTTCATTCCCGGTTGTTTACCGGGACGGGGAAATTCGGCTCTTCCGTATTGATGGAGGAAGCCATCGTAGCGAGCGGTAGTGAGCTGGTGACGGTGGCTTTGCGACGGGTGGAGGTACAGCGGCAGGCGGGCGCCTGGCAGGGAGGCACCTGGCAAGGCGGCGGCCAGGGAGACGATTTGTTGTACCATCTCCGGCATCCGCACCTGCATTTGCTGCCCAACACATCCGGGGTACGGAATGCCCGGGAGGCGGTATTTGCTGCCGAACTGGCCCGGGAGGCGTTGGGCACGAACTGGCTCAAGCTAGAGATCCATCCGGACCCGCGGTGGTTGCTGCCGGATCCTATCGAGACCCTGGCAGCGGCGGAGGAACTGGTCAAAAGAGGCTTCGTCGTGTTACCCTATATCCATGCCGATCCGGTGCTATGCAAGCGGCTGGAAGAAGTGGGGGTGTCAGCGGTGATGCCTCTGGGTTCGCCGATCGGCAGCAACAAAGGATTAAAGACTTTCGATTTCCTGGAGATCATCATTGCGCAGAGCAAGGTGCCGGTGGTGGTGGATGCGGGTATCGGTGCGCCTTCCGATGCGGCGAAGGCGATGGAGATGGGCGCCGATGCGGTGCTGGTGAATACGGCTATCGCGGCGAGTGCCGATCCCGTGAAGATGGCGAAGGCTTTCAAGCTGGCTGTAGAGAGCGGGCGCATGGCATTCGAAGCCAAGCTGGCGGTGGAGTCCGATCATGCACTGGCGAGCAGCCCGTTGACGGCGTTTTTGGATTGAGGAGGTGGAAAACTTGTAAATACAACTTATGTTCACAGAACTTTTTGATAAATATGAATGGGGTGCCGTCAAGCAGGGTATCTACGGTAAGACGGCTGCCGATGTGGAAAGGGCGTTGGGCCGGGCCCACCGGGACCTGGAGGATTTCAAGGCATTGATCTCGCCGGCGGCGGCCCCTTACCTGGAAGAGATGGCGCAGCTGAGCCACCGGTTGACGCAAAAGCGTTTCGGCAAGGTCATCCAGCTATATATCCCATTGTACTTGTCGAATGAGTGTCAGAATATCTGTACCTACTGCGGGTTCAGCTATGATAACAAGATAAGGCGGCGGACGCTGACAGCCGGTGAGCTGCTGACAGAGGTGGCGGCGATCAGAGAAATGGGCTATGAGCACGTGTTGCTGGTGAGTGGTGAGGCCAACCAGACGGTAGGCGTGGATTATTTTATCAAGGCATTGGAGACGGTGCGACCTCATTTTGCGCATGTTTCTATGGAAGTGCAGCCCCTGGAACAGGAAGACTATTCCCAGTTGATGCAGCATGGGCTGAATACGGTGCTGGTTTATCAGGAAACCTATCACAGGGAAGACTATAAACTGCATCACCCTAAAGGCAAGAAGTCCAATTTCACTTACCGGCTGGAGACGCCCGACCGGTTAGGGGGGGCCGGCATACATAAAATAGGGCTGGGGGTTTTGATCGGGCTGGAAGACTGGCGGACGGACAGCTGGTTTACGGCTTTACACCTGCAATACCTGGAACGCACATATTGGAAGACAAAATATTCGCTGTCCTTTCCGCGGCTGCGGCCTTTTTCCGGGGAGGAAACGGCTGCCGACCGGCCTTATGGGTTGCAGCCGAAGGTGGAGATGCTCGACCGAGAGCTGATCCAACTGATTTGCGCCTACCGGTTGCTGGATGAGGAACTTGAGTTGTCATTGTCCACGCGAGAGAGCCCGGTTTTCCGGGACCATGCGATCCGGTTGGGTATTACGGCTATGAGTGCCGGATCCCGTACCAATCCGGGGGGATATGTCGTCGATCCGGAGTCGTTAGAGCAGTTCGAGATCGCTGATGAGCGGAGTCCGGCGGCGATTGCGGAAATGATCCGGCGGCAGGGCTACGAAGCGGTGTGGAAGGATTGGGACCAGGTGCTGCAAGGGTAGAGGCCGGGGGATGCGAGGGGAGGGGTCGATGCAAGGACAGTGGCCGGGATGCGAGGGGGAGTAAAGGAGGCCGCCAGTGCGACCCCCTTTATGTTGATGTGTTTACGGTAAAAGCACTTTTGTCGTCAGTGCCTGCCCGGTGGCCGTCAGCACTTTGACGATATACAAGCCGGCCGGAAGGCCTGAGATATCCGCCTTCCCGCCTGACAGTTGTCCCTGGCGAAGGGTTTGACCGGAGACATCGGTAAGGGCATAAAATTCATTGCTGCCCTGTATCAGGCAGACTTCTGCAGCCTTATAGCCCGTTGCATACCAGATCAGCTGCTGTGCGGATGAAGAGAAGTTCAGCAGCCGGACGGCGGTATAGGTAGTGTATCCATCCTGGTCTACTTCTTCCAGGCGATAGTAGTTATTACCTGCGACAGGAGAACCGTCTACAAAGGAGTAATCGAGGGTGATAGAGCTGTTGCCTGCGGCGGCGACAGTGCCAATGGTGCTGAAGGTAGTGCCATCCGGGCTCCTTTGAACGAGGAATTCACGGGTGTTTTCTTCCTGGGCCGTCTGCCATTGCAGGAGTGCGGTGTTATCCCGGCCGCTGGCGGTGAAATCAGTCAGGAGGATCGGCAAAGGTACCCCGGTCAGCGGATGTGAGACCAGGTTGGAGGTAGTACCCGTCATGGCCAGATTCGTCAGAACGCCATCATTCATGTTGCCGGTATTGTCGAAGGCGGCGATCATCCCGGTATTGTCTGCGCCTGCATTGCCATCATTGAAACTAAACTGGCCTACCAGGCCCGGTTCACTGCCCAGCAGCGTGCTGTCCATATTGTTGAGGATGGCTGTGGCTGATTGTTGGGTGTTCCAGATCCGCACTTCGTCGATGCCGCCGGCGAAGGGTTGGGTGTCCGGGCCGGATGTATTTTTAGCGATGCCCAGGGTCATTGGCTGGCCGGTGGCCGAGCCGAAGCCGCCCGGGATGGTGCCGTTGGGGACGCCGTTGATATATACCGTGGACTGTGTGCCGTTGTTGACGAAAGCTAGGTGTGTCCAGGTGGCGAGCGGAAGGTTATAAGCGAGGGTGTTTATGCCGGAACCATTGTCGATGCCGATCTGGGTAGACGACAGGTTAAAAGTATATCGAACGCCGCCCGTGCCGCGGTTACCCAGTACCGTGCTGAAAGTAGTGGAAAGAGAAGTAGGGTTGACCCAGAATTCGACAGTGCCGGAAGACAGGTCATACTGACTGTTGGCCGGGATGTTGACCTGGTCGGTCACTCCGTTGAGGGTTATACCGTTGTCGCCGAACTGTACCGGTGAGGATAGCCATGAATATGATGCGCCGGGGCCTGCGATCGTTCCTCCGAAACCTGCATTTGGGGAGTTGGCGGCCAGGTTGTTCACCGTGGTGCCACTTCCCTCGTTGAAATTCATGTACAGGTTGAGGTTAGGGTCGTTAACATTGACAGTCGCGAGCATGCCGGACCTGATCTGTGCGGCGGTGCGGACTTCGTACCAGGTCCTGAGCTCGTCGACCCTGCCGATCATAGGCTGGGCACCGTTTGTTTGTACGCCGATTTGAAAATTCTGGCCGTCGGTAAATAAATATCCGTTGGCATTGGAGGCCCGAAGGATGCCATTGACATACAGGGATGCGGTGTCATAATCATAAGAAAAGGTAAAGGCCAGATGTGTCCATTGGCCTACCGGCATGGGTACGCCGGTGGAGATCGGGTTGCCGTTGACATCATTCCATTGGTTGCCTGCAACGATATTGCCGCCGGCATCGTAGCCCATGTAGAAGGCGTATTGGACGGTTGGATCACCCTGGGAGACGAACTGATGCATTTGGCCATCCTGGATCAGGCTGGGCACATAGGCCCAGAATTCTACTGTAAAATCACCGTTTGGGTTGACCGGATCGGTCCCATTGTAAAAGACGTAATTTGTGTCGTTGAGTGCTAATGCTGAATTTTGTGCAAAGGTTTGAAAGGAAAAGAAAAGACATACCCCTAGCGGGAGAAGAGTAAAACTTTTTCTCATAGGATAAGATTTGTAATGAAGTTGAAGATAAATGAAAAATTCGCCGGGCTATAATGGGTTGGGGTATTTCCTGCGTCCTTAAGGGTTATACCTGAGGAGCCGAGGCGTGAAAATCTTATAAAATTACCGGCCGGATTGCTGTAAGCGGAGGTTTTCTTACATTACAGCCGGAATGGCTCTTTCTAAAATGATACTACCTTTGGACGGGTTTCAGGAGATCTCCACGGCGCAGCGGGATGAATTCCGGGACAATGGGCATTTGATGGTGCGGGGCTTGCTGAGCGCCGCCGAGATCGGGGTGTATCGTCAGTTGGTGGTGGATGCGGTGAAGCGGCAAAGCCGGGAGCGGCGAAAGTCGCCGGAGCGGGGTATTTATGGGAGGGCCTTCGGGCAGATGGTGAACTTGTGGCAGGGAGACGAGGGGGTACGGCAGTTCGTCTTTTCCAAGAGGCTTGGGAAGGTGGCTGCGGACCTGCTGGGTGTGTCCAATGTGAGGATCTACCATGATCATGCTCTTTTCAAGGATGCGGGTGGAAAAGCGACGTACTGGCACCAGGATCAGTATTACTGGCCATTGGATACGGCCGACACGATAACGCTGGCGATTGCGCTGACAGATCAGAGTATCGAGATGGGCATGTTCGTTTTTGCTACGGGGTCCCACAAGAATGGCACTATCATTGACCCGAAGCTATCTTCCGAGCCTGACAGTTTATACAGGAAATATATCCGTGAGCAGCATTTCCCGCTGACCTGTGCTGCGAGTATGCGGGCCGGTGACTCGAGCTGGCATTATGGCAATACAGTGCATCATACTTCTGCCAATGAATCCGACCGGCGACGGGAGATGATGAGCGTTACGTATATGGCGGATGGGGCGCGGGTGGCGCAGCCTATCCATGAGGGGCAGGTATATGAATTAAATAACTGGCTGACCGGGCTGCCGCCGGGGAGGCTGGCGGCATCAGAGCTGAATCCGCTGGTGCTGTAAGGGGCAGTGTGGGGGGAAGATGCCGGCGGGATAGCGTGTTTTGAGGAAGGTGCGGGAGGGTGGTATGGGGCAGAGGCGGGGAGATTGGTTGGCCCGGCTTTTGCATTTTCATTTTTCGCTTTCAGGTTATAAACATCAGTATGGATATGGATCATCCTGTTATTACCAATGTTCGTCCAGGGGGGCTCACTTATTCAGCAGAGACAGACCCGGTGGGATTGAAAACCCTGGAGCTTTTTTCCGACACCCGTCAATTCAATCGATGGATGTACGATCAGATAGCTCCTTTTTGCAAGGGGCATATCCTGGAAATCGGCAGCGGCATCGGGAATATCTCGGACTTCCTTCTGAGGGATCATGAAGAGGTGACGTTAAGTGATGTTAATCCAGTCTACTGCAGAAGGCTGGAGCAGACATTTGGTGACCGGCATTCGCTGAGGGGTATTTACCCTGTCGACTTGGCGGTGCCTGATGTAGAGAGGTCTTATCCCCGGTTGGTCGGAGCATTCGATACTGTTGTTGCACTGAATGTCGTAGAGCATATTGAGGATCATGAACTGGCTATCCGGAATGCCCGGAAGTTATTAAAAGCGGGGGGGGGTGCGGTGGTTTTGGTGCCGGCTTACCGTTGGCTATACAACCCGCTGGACAAGGAACTGGGGCATTTCAGGAGGTATAACCGACGAAGTTTATCCGAGTTGTTATCGGGCCAGCATTTGGAGGTTATGCATACTCAGTATTTCAATGCGGCTGCTGTACCGGGGTGGTGGATATCGGGCAGTTTGTTTAGAATGAAAGAAATTAAAAGCGGTCCGCTGAACATTTATGATGGCCTGGTGCCGGTGTTGAAACTGGCCGATAGGCTGGCGGGAAGGAGGTTTGGATTATCGGTTATAGCTGTGGGCAACCAATTAAGGTGATTGGGGAGAAACCCCGGGGTCTAAAAAAATTACCTAAATTGTTTGTAAGAATACGAAACTAGTACTATATTTACCCCGTCTACTTGGCCTGCCATATTCAAATCCTCTGAATAATAGGCTGATTTTTTTCTATCTGTAACGCATCGGTGACCCATTCATCCTTGAAATCCCCCGATCTAAACGATCAAGTTTAGCTAAGCGAAAAATCCACGTATATCTACATTGCCTGCTTCTCAAAGGAAGTATCAGTGCCAATACCTCTTGTCAAGCCACTTCATTTCCATTTTTTCCTAGAAAGATTAAGTGTCTACTTAAACCTTAAAACACAATTGGAGAAATGAAAAAGAAAATTCTGGCTATTGATGATAGCAAGGCGATCCGTTTTTTGTTGCAGACTGTTTTGGGAAAGAATTACCAGGTGATCACGGTGCCTGACGGTTATGCCGCTATGTATTATCTGGCGCATCGGGAGCAGCCCGATCTGATCATTGCAGATCCTCAGTTGCCGGATATGGAAGATTGGGAATTGGTGCATCAGTTGTCGGGAAGCGGGATGTACGGAAGTATACCATTATTAATATTATCAGGCCTCGATAAAAATGAAACGGAAATAAAGTGTGCGGAATACGGAGTAGCGGGTTATTTTTTGAAACCGTTCAATCCCGTAGAAGTCATTGAGTGTATCGATAGTTTGCTGATCATGGACAGGTCCGACAGAAGCCTTTCTGCTCTGGCCGGATAAAAAAAACGAAAGATAATGTTTGCCATAAGAGAATTTTCCTTACCGGGAAATTGTCAATCTCTGAGCCACCGTATTTATGAAGCATAACCCCTGTTTATATGGAAATGTTATTTCTACCCCAAACTGTTAAGTCCGAGAAAAAACCCAAGGCAAGCTTTGCCTTCAGGTCTTACCCGGTGAAAGATGTTTGTTGCCCGGTGTACAGCGGATTTTATTACATTGGTAAGGACGCCGGCCATATCCAGATGCTGCTGGACCTTTATCAGCGCGGATATGCCACTGAAGATTTCGGTAATGCGAAATCGGAATTGCTGAAAAGTGTGGAACAGAATGATAATATTCTTCCTCAATTCATTCTGATCGGGGCCGTTGCCGACCTGGAGACCATCAATACTTTTTGCAGGTTTCTCCGCAAGCACTCCTTATTGTCGTCTATTCCCCTATTGATTGAAGGATCTGTGCTGTCCGCCGATAAATATGTTACTTATAAGAGTAAAATCAGACCTGACGAGATCCTTTCCATGTCGAAGATCGGCAGCGTTGAATTCTGCCGGAAAGTGGATTTTCTGCGGAAGATAAAGCAGCATGCGCCTGCCCGCACTTCCGGCAAGATCGAGCGCAGCAAGATCGAACGCAGCAAACCGGTGAACCTGGATCTCGCGCTGATGTCCAAGCGGGTTTTCGACATTGTGCTTGCCAGCCTGGTGTTGTTGCTGCTGAGCCCGTTGTTCCTCCTTATAGCGATTGCCATCAAAATCGAATCCAGGGGTCCCGTGTTTTACATTTCCAAACGGGCCGGCCGGGGATATAAGATATTTGATTTTTATAAGTTCCGTACCATGAAGCAGGATGCCGATAAGAAGATGAGCGAGCTGACTCATTTGAATCAATATAGCCCTGACGCCAAAGGACCGGTATTTTTCAAGATCAGCAATGATCCGCGGATCACGAGGATCGGTGGTTTTTTGCGGAATACGAGCCTGGACGAACTGCCTCAGCTGTTCAATGTTTTATTAGGGGATATGTCCCTGGTTGGCAACAGGCCTTTGCCTTTATACGAGGCCAGGACGCTGACCACCGATGAATATGCTGCCCGTTTCATGGCGCCGGCTGGCATTACGGGGCTTTGGCAGGTGAAGAAGAGGGGGAACAAAAATATGTCCGTGGAAGAAAGGATCAATATGGACATCGACTATGCCAGCAAAGTCAGTTTCAAGACCGATTTCTGGATCATAGCGAGCACTCCTTCCGCGCTTATTCAGAAAGAAAACGTTTAGCTATATTTGTCATGTCTGGTCCTTATCCTCTGAATAATCTGTGTACCTCTAAACTATTTGTATGTTGAAAGAACAACCGCTGGTTTCCATCGTCACGCTGACATGGAACCAAACAGATGTCACTTGTGAATTTCTGGAATCCACCAAGAATCTCACTTATAAAAATTACGAGATCCTCGTATGTGACATGGGCTCCAAAATAGACCCGACGGAGCAGATCAATAAAGGCAATTTTCCGAATACCATCGTTTTAAGAAGTGAGACCAACCTGGGTTTTACAGGAGGGAACAATTGGGGCATGCGGCAGGCGAAGGGGGATTACATCTTTATCGTCAATAACGATACGGAAGTCACTCCCGATCTGCTGGATGTGCTGATAGAGCCCTTTTATAGCGACCCGACCATCGGCGTTACCTGTCCCAAGATCCGGTTCTTTCACTATAAGGACATCATACAGTATGCCGGCTTCAATCCTATCAACCTTCATACAGGCCGGGTGGCGGCGGTAGGCAGCAAGGAAAAGGACGAAGGGCAGCATGACGTTTCGGGTTATACTCATGGGGCGCATGGTTGTGCGATGATGGTCAGCAGGAAGGTCATCGATGAGATAGGGATGTTTCCCGAGAGTTTTTTCATTTATTATGAAGAATGGGATTGGAGCAGCCGGATCGTGAAGGCCGGGTACCATATTTATTACCAGGCAAAGGGGCTTATCTACCATAAAGAGTCCATTACCATGGGCAAGCAGAGCGCGATAAAAGTCTATTACCATACCCGCAACCGTATCCTGTACATGCGCAGGAATACCAGGCCGCAGGAGTTTGCGGTTTTCATAAGTTTTTTTATCTTGTTGTCCGCCCCCAAGGCTGTGGCCACCTACTTGTTTAAAAGGCAATGGAAACATCTTCAGTCGTTTGTAAAGGGGGCCTGCTGGAACCTGACGACTTCAAAATATTCATCTGTATAGTCAATATTAAAAGTTAAAATAATGCCTACATCATTAGTCACAGGAGGAGCCGGATTCATTGGCTCTCACGTAGTTAAGCACGCTCTTGCCCTTGGGCATGAAGTAGTGGTGCTGGATGACCTGAGCGGCGGATTCGAGGATCATATTCCGGCGGGTGCGAAGTTCGTTCAGGGAAGCGTAGTGGACCACCGGCTGGTGACCAGTCTTTTTGCGGAGCACAAATTCGATTATGTATATCATCTGGCTGCCTATGCAGCGGAAGGGTTGTCGCATTTCATCCGCCGGTTCAATTATAATACCAACCTGGTAGGAAGCATCAACCTGATCAATGAATCGGTGAAGCACAAGGTAAAATGCTTTGTTTTCACTTCTTCCATTGCCGTATATGGCAAGGGGCAGCTGCCGATGACCGAGGAGATGAAGCCGGAGCCGGAAGATCCCTATGGCGTATCCAAATATGCCGTGGAGCTGGACCTTCGTTCGGCCCATGAGATGTTCGGGCTGAACTACGTCGTTTTCCGGCCGCACAATGTGTATGGGGAGAACCAGAATATCGGGGACAAATACCGGAATGTCATTGGCATTTTTATGAACCAGATCATGCAGGGTAAGGCGCTGACGATATTCGGAGATGGCTCGCAAACGCGCGCCTTCAGCTATATCGATGATGTAGCTATACCCATTACACATTCGGTCAACATTCCGGCGGCCTATAACCAGGTATTCAATGTCGGGGCGGACAAGCCTTATACTGTCAATGAACTGGCGACGGTCGTGAGCGAAGAATTCGGCGTCGAGCCTGATATTACGCATCTGAGCGCCCGTAATGAAGTGATGCATGCCTATTCCGATCATTCCAGGGCGAGGGCCGTTTTCGGCGAGCCCACCGGCATCGATTTGCGGGAGGGTATTGCAAGAATGGCTGCGTGGGCCAGGAAGGTCGGCGCCCGTCAAAGCCAGGAGTTCGGTAATATAGAGATCACCGAGAAATTACCCGATGGATGGGGAATCAAAAAGCAACCGGTTGTCTAACCCTATCCCGGAGATGATGGATAAGCAAGTAAAGATGATAGAGAAGCCTTTCAAGATGGTAGATAAGCCTGTCAAGACGATGGAGAAGCCTTTCAAAGTGATGGAATGTATCCGGCAAGGCCAGATAGGCGGCGGGGAGACCCATATGCTTAGCCTGATCGAGAATATGGACCGGAGTCGCTTTGAGCCGGTGGTCCTATCCTTTACCGATGGTCCGATGGTGACGCGGTTGAGGGAAATGGGGGTGAAAACGCATATCATCCATACGGAGCGGCCTTTCGATTTCAGCAAGTGGACACAGGTGAAGGAGCTGCTGCGAGAGGAGCAGGTAGAGGTGGTGCATGCACATGGCACCCGTGCCTGTTCGAACGTCATGTGGGCCTCTCAATCCCTTGGGCTGCCGGTGATCTATACGGTGCATGGATGGTCATTCCATCCCGGTCAGTCGCCGCTGGTGCGTCAGATCAGGGTGATGGGTGAACAGTACCTGACCGGCAGGGCTGCGGTTAATATTTCGGTCTCCGCCAGCAATCGCCAGACCGGAACCCGGTATATCCGGAAATTCGATTCTCTGGTCATCAACAACGGTATCGACAGGAATAAATTCAACCCGGGCAGGTTATTCAAGGATATCCGGCAGGAGCTGGGCATCCCGGCAGCTGGCACGCTGGTGGTATTCATCGCCCGGTTCACGTCCCACAAGCAGCCTTTGACTCTGATCAAGGCTTTCCAGTCGGCCATGAGTGATCTTCCCGGCGGACATCTGCTGCTGGTAGGAGACGGCGATCAGAAGGACGAGGCGCTGGAAATGGTGAAGGCAGCGGGGTTGAATGAAAGGATACATTTTCAGCCTTTCCGGCAGGATGTGCCGGATATACTGGCCGCTGCCGACGTCTTTGTGCTGCCGTCGCTGTGGGAGGGCCTGCCTATCGGGTTGCTGGAAGCGATGGCGATGGGGAAGGCTGTTATCGCCACGGATGTGGACGGGACCAGGGAAGTCGTGAAAGACGGGTGGAACGGATTATTGATCGAAGCAGGAAATATAGCTGCGTTGTCGGATGCCCTGGTGAAACTGGGTGGCGATGGGCCCCTGAGAAAGAAATTCAGCAGGACTTCAATAGAAACCGTCCGGTCGGAATATGAGGCCGGCGGGATGACGAGGAAGATAGAGGAAGTGTATTGTTCAATTATAAAACGATGAATATGGAATTCGAAAGAATAGCCGATATCAAGCGGTTGGATTTTATTATCAACGTTCTTCGGACGAGGCTGCCGGCGGCCGCCGAGGTGCTGGATGTGGGTTGCGGCAACGGGGTGATCTCGAGGAGCCTTGGGGAGCAGGGGTTTGTCGTAAGAGGGATCGACGTCAGCGAGAAAGCGATCACCAAGGCAAAATCCCTGAACAAGTTCCCGAACGTCCGGTTCGAGGTCGTCAGTGCGGAGCAATTGGTAGCGGAAGGCAGCCGCTATTATGCCATCATCTGCAGTGAGGTATTAGAGCATCTCCAGGAGCCGGGGAAATTGCTGCAGGTATTGAATCAATCCTTACACCCCGATGGCATCCTGATCGTGACGGTACCGAATGGTGTGGGACCCAGGGAGCTGCTGGTGACCAGGCCCTATATCCATCTGCAAAAAAAGGACAATTTTTTATGGAAGCTGCTGAACCGGGTGAAGTCGGGATTGGGGTACAAGGGGACGACGGTTCAAAGTGATGCGGAAGATCTGACGCATATCCAGTTCTTTACGAAATCCTCGCTGGAGGAATTAGCGGCGGAGAATCAGTTTAAGATAGTCAGGTTCGGAAAGACGAATTTCATCGAGGATGTGTTTCCGTTCTCTTTTTTGACCAAAAAGATCAAAGTTTTTCAAAAGTGGGATTGTGCTGTTGCTGAAAGGCTTCCCTACCGGTTTACGGGTGGCTTTGTTACGGTATGGGAAAAAAAAACGCCTAACTTTTCAATGTTAAGCCGTTCATGAATACGGGTATGAGCATTTTCAAGCCCAGAACGCTGGAGATTGATTATGTCCCTGGCAGCTACATCAAAGAATTCGAGGGATGGAGGGGGGTAGCGATCCTGTTGGTGGTGCTCTTACATTATTCGCAAAGCTTATTTACCATAGGGTGGATAGGCATGGAACTGTTCTTTGTGCTCAGTGGTTTTTTCATCACCGGAATATTAGTCGACTCCAAATCGAAGAGCAGTTATTACTGGCCTTTTCTAAGGCGCAGGATATTGAGGATATTCCCGCTGTATTATCTCTGTCTTTTTATCCTTCTCGTTCTTTTACCCCATTCCTGGTTGGACCTGGGGTATTACCGGTCTCATCAGGTATGGTTCTGGCTATATGTCGACAACTGGTTGTATGCCATAGACGGCTGGCCTCAGGTAAAAGCCCTGCATCATTTCTGGTCACTGGCTATTGAAGAGCAGTTCTATATTTTATGGCCTTTGGCAGTATGGGTGTTGAGTACGAAGGGGTTGATCCGCTTTTGTATTTTCCTGGTTTTTTTCAGCCTGATTTTCCGTAATGCCGGAATGCGTCTGGGATTTGTAATGCCTTTCCCCTATGTGGCCACTTTTGGGAGGATGGAAGGACTTGCCCTGGGATCAATGGTAGCCGTCATGCTGCGATCCGAGAGATGGAAGCTGGTGCTGGAAAAATTTGTATACCCCGTTACCGTCATTTCTGGCGGAATCGCCATCCTGATATTTATGATGGCCAGATCCATGCAATTCTGGAATCCCTTTCAATATACGATCAACTATACGGTTCTGGACATTTTCTTCGCCGGAATGATCACCCTGACCCTATGCCGCAATAAATTTTCCCGGCTGAAAAGAGTTCTGAATAACCGGGCTTTATGCAAGGTGGGCGTTATGTCCTATTGCATTTATATATTTCATTATCCGATACTGGAAATCATACAATACAATTTCGCGGATTATTTCGGGAGGCTAACCCATCACGAACTACTGGCCAAATTGTGCTGCGTTTCTATGGCCGTATTGGTGACTGTACCCGTTGTCTATTTCTTCCATAAAAAGGTAGAATTACCTATTTGGAAGCTCAAAAAAAGAATACAGGTCCGTTAGAAGCATTAACAAGGATTCCAAAAAAATTTCCCAAGAAAATTTATGATATATTGAAAATGGGTTGTAGATTGCAGTGTTTTCTGACGTGTCTTATTCCTCTGCTCTAGCGTCCTAACAAAACCACTATTTTTTCCTTTTTATCCGCTGAAATGCCATTGTCCACTCCTTGGCGAATTTCCATTAAAGGTCACTTTCCGATTCCTATTTGCATCCAATATTAAGACTATCAATACATTGTCGTTTGACAATGGTGGTGGTGCTATGTCAGATCCCTAAAACGTCTTTAACCCTTTCAAATATGAAATGCAAATTTACCCGTTCCGTAGTGATCGTATTCCTGGCCTCCATTTTTTTGGGTGCACAAGTGGCATTCGGTCAGACAGGCGTCTTGAATCCCAATGACCCTGTCGTAACCTATAATCCCGCCAGCCCACCGACGATGCCCGCCTACGGCACTCTTGGCAAGTGGGTAAGGACAGTTGATTTCAACTGGCCCACCAGTGAGTACAAATGTTACTATTATGAGGGACTGCAATTCCGATTAAAATGGCCTGCTAATTACAACCCCGCTCAATCATACCCCATGTATGTTTTTTTTCATGGAGTAGGGGAGAGGGGTAGCATATATGATAATGAGCAACAGCTGTTTCATGGTGGTGAATTGATGGAGCAGGCGGTAGATGGGGGGCAATATAACGGCTTTCTGTTCTATCCGCAGACCAGTGCTGCGTCCGGCGGATGGAGCATCGGGCAGATTAATACTGTTGCGGCGCTAATCCAGAACTATTTTGTACCTCAGCTCAATGTAGATATCAACCGTGTTACTATCAGCGGGCTTTCGGGTGGTGGGGATGGCGCATGGCTGTTCCTGCAGACGTATCCGACGCTGGGAGCCGACGGGTGGATCATGAGTTCGGCTTCCGTCTCTGACGCGTCTTATGTCAGCAGTCTCCGCTGGACTCCTATCTGGATGTTCGACGGGGGATTGGACAATAGTCCGACGCCTTATACTTCTAATTACCTCTATGGTGTTTTCAATGCCGCCGGCGCTGATATGACCAGTACGCTCATGCCGACGCAAGGTCATGATACCTGGGACAGTTCATGGCAAGAGCAGGGATATTTTCCTTTCATCAATGCGGCCCATAAGGCGAATCCCTGGACGCTGACGGGCAGGAACCAATACTGTCCGGGGACCAACATCAATGCGACTATTGGGGTCACGGCAGGGTTCACCAGCTATCAGTGGAGAAAGAATGGTGTCGTTATTCCGGGCGCCAATGCCGATACGCTGGCAGTCAACAGTGTCGGCATTTACGATTGTAGTATCGAAAGAGGAACCACCTGGTCGGTCTTTTCGCCGCATCCGGATACGATCAGTTACATGACGCCATCTGTTCCGCCCACGATAACGGTAGACGGACTGCTCAGTGATGTCGAGCCGGCTCCGGACGGCAGTACGACCACGACCCTTATGGTACCTGCCAATTATTCTGCTTATGTCTGGCAGCGGGTGGATTCTCCGGCTACGCTGAGCAGTACGACGAATATATTAACGAATGCCGTACCCGGAACCTATGAGGTTAAGGTGACAGGGCAATATGGTTGTTCGAGCAATTTCACCAATCCTTTCGTTGTTGTGAATGCCAATGGCCCGAATCCGCCTTCTCCCGTGAGCGGTTTCCTGGCGACGGCCGAATCGCAGACTCAAATCCGCCTAAATTGGGTTGAAAGCGCCAGTCAGTCTTATCCTGAGACCCAGTTCGAAATTTATCAAAGCGCCTCTCTTAATGGGCCTTTCAAGCTGATCGGATTCAGCCCGACCCTTGTTGATAGCTTCGTGGTCACTGGTCTGAACGCTAAAACTACTTATTATTTTAAAGTAAGGCCTATCAACAGTACTGCTGCAGCTGCAGTCTCAAATGCCGCCAGTGCGCAGACACAAGCCAATACAACACCGCCGACCGCACCGGGCTCGTTGACTGTCACAACGACTTCGACCTCATCCATTTCGTTGATATGGAATAAGTCCACGGACCTTGTGGGCGTGACCTTCTATGATATTTATGAGAACGGCAACAAGATCTATTCGCTGCCGAACAGTGCCAGCAACCCGGATACCACTTACACTGCGTATAACCTGGTGGATGGCAATACCTACAACTTTATTGTAAGAGCAAGAGACGGGGCAGGGAACGTCAGCCCGTCCAGTAACCAGGTTACTGCGGTTGCCGGCTTCAGCGGGCTGAATTATACCTATTATAATCTTGGCTCCAACACGCCAAGTGTTCTGCCTAATTTCCCCACGCTGACGCCTACTCTTACGGGCAATATGCCTGTCCCGAATGTGGCAAATGCACCCCAGATCGTTAATTTCGCATATCTGTGGAACGGGTATATCAATATACCGGTGGCCGGTAACTATGCCTTTCAGACGGTGTCGGACGACGGTAGCGAAGTGTGGCTGGGCGGTCTTAACCAGACGGCTTATCCTTACAGCTATTCGGGTACTTCCACGCTGATAGTGAAGGCCAACCAACCGCAGGGTCCCACGGCGACCAACAGCGCCACTCTGTCGCTGCAGGCGGGGGTATATCCCATTAGCATTGGTTATTTCCAGGCCGGCGGCGGGTATACGATGGCCTTGAACTGGTTGACACCATCGAGCGGTGGTTCCTTCGTGGCTGTTCCGAGCAGCGCTTTTGTACAGACTTTCTCGTCTGCGGGAAATCCTCCTGCTATGCCTACCAATCTGACTGCGACTGCGGTCAGCTCTGAGAAGGTAACGCTAAGCTGGCAGGATACTGCCACGAATGCGACCGGATTCCAGGTATTCCGTTCGACGAAAGCGGCTGGCCCATTCATGGCAGTCGGTACGACAAGGTCTAACAAGATGACCTTCAGCGACTCGACGCTGAAGGCTGCAACCACCTATTATTACCAGGTGGCTGCCATCAACAACTACGGTTCATCCGGTTACAATGTTGTACCCGGCGGAAATCTGACTGTCAACTACTATCTGACGAATGGCGCGTTGGGTGCATTGCCGAACTTTGCGACGATGACGCCGACCAGCACTTTTGCGGATACGACCTTCGCTATCAATTTCGCGAACGCGGGTGTAAACTGGGCGGCGACTTATACCGGCTATATCCTCATCCCGACAACGGGCTCCTACACTTTTAATACGACCAGTGATGACGGCAGTGCGTTGTACATTGACGGGAACGAAGTTGTGAACAATGACTATCCGCATGGTCCGCAGACCGTAACGGGTTCGGCGACGCTGACGGCGGGTGTGCACACGATACAGGTGCAATTCTTCCAGGCCGGTGGCGGCCAGACGCTGAGTGCCCAGATCTCGGGGCCTGGGATTGCGCTGGAGAACATCCCGGCCAGCATGCTGGGCCTGCCTCCGGTGAATGTGACCACGTTGGCTGCACCTGCTATTCCGGCAGCTCCGTCGGGTCTATCCAGTTATGTGGTGACATCCAACAAAGTAGGGCTTACCTGGACGGTTAATGACACTAATGCGGTCAAATATCAAATCTGGCGTTCACCTGTTACCGATGCCAACTACCTGTTGGATACCACGCTGAACGGCCGGTACAGCTCTTATGTAGACAGCAACCTTACCCAGTCGAGCGTTTATTATTACAAAGTCAGCGCCCTCAATGAAGGTGGCAGTTCGGGATACAGCAATGAAATATCCGACACTACGCAGCCGAATCCTGTGTCTACTGTGACGCTAACGTATCCTTCACGTGTAAATCTGTACAATGATACGACCGTAACGGTTGACCTGTCGGCCACTTCAAACTTCGGCACCGTTATCACTTTCGCGTCGTCTAATTTACCAGCTTTCGCCACGCTGAATGCCGGCGCCAATAACACTGCTACGATCACACTGAACCCAACCGCCTTCCAATTGGGGACTTTTAAGACAGCCGTAACCGCCACCGACAACTTCGGAGGAAAGGTGACCGATACTGTCGTCATAGCCGTAGGGGGTAAGAACCAGGATGAAATCGACCTGAATATGAACTCGCAATACCCCGAAGGTGCACCCTGGAATAATATGAACTCGAACCCCACGGCGGGATTGACGGTTAATAATCTGGTGGATGTCAATGGGGTTACCACTACCGTAGGCATCACGAATCCTGTCACTTGGAGCGCAAACCGCACGGGCATGCAAACGGGTAATAACAGCGGCGTTGTCCCCGACAATGTGATGCTGACCTTCTATTACGGTACGTCGACCACGGGTTTCAATATGACGCTGACTGGTCTTAACCCGGCTAAAACGTATTCGCTGATCTTCTTTGCGGGGTATCCCTGGACGGCAACGCAGCAGGCAAATCAAGGTAACTGTATCACCACTTATTCGTGCAATGGTCAGAGTGGCAACCTCAACGTCGCCAATAACACTCAGAATGTGGTGCAGCTCAACGGTCTTATACCGAACAGCAGCGGCCAGCTGACCTTCAATGTCGCCAAGCCTACGGGTTCAGCTTATGAGATACTAGCCTCTTTGCAAATTATTTCGTATGATGTGCCAGTTACAGCGGCCACACTGTTACCTCCGACCGGATTGACGGCAGTCGGGACCAGCCCGAGCAAGATCAGCCTTAGCTGGACGGGATCGACGGATGTCAGGACGGGGTACGAAGTCTGGCGTAGCACTTCTCCGGTAGGGACCTATACGCGGGTCGGGACACCCGGACCTACTGCCACCAGCTATGTGGATAGCAACCTGACGGCCAATTCGACCTATTTCTATCAAGTCAGGGAGGTGGTACAAGATTCGTTGTACTCAGCGTTCACCAGCTATGCAGGCGGTTCGACGGTAGCCTTTGTGGTCAACCTGAACTGGAACGGCACGGCTAACTATGCAGAGAACAACGGTCAGTGGAACAATTTCAATACGATAATCAGCGTACCATTTACCCTGGCAAATATGACAAATACCCTCGGGCAAGCAACGGGGATCAACTTCAATCTCATTCGCAACACGGATGGATACAATTCGGGTATAGGCGTCACTACGGGAAATAATTCGGGTGTTGTGCCGGATACCGTCATGAGTAAGGGCCTTTATTACACGAATTTTGGTGACAGCACGGCTTTTACCCTCACGGGATTAGCCCGGAACACTGTGTACAACTTAACGTTCTATGCCGGTGAAGTCAACTATACCGGTACTACGACCTATCGCGTCGGCAGTCAGATAGCAACTTTGAACCCGGTAAGTAATACTACGAACACTGCGACATTGTATAACCTGACACCGGATTCCACGGGCACGATTACGGTATACATCGGGTCATCGGTAGGATATGGGTTTATTGATGCCACGATTATCCAGGGCATGACTTCGCCTGCTGAGGTAGCCTGTGATTCAACGGGTGGTGGTGGAATAGCTACTTACCTGACCGCACCGATCGGATTGATGACGGGGGATGCCTCTATCATGTCGACTTCGGATTCTCTAACAGTAGTGACACCCACGATGGGAGTTTATCCGAATCCTTTCACCAGCCAGGTGACGGTGGGGACGACTTTCAAGGATAATGTATCCAAGCTGTCGTTGGTGCTGATAGATATGAGCGGGCATATATTACAGGAAAATGAATACTCGAATGTGTATGCCGGTCCGTGGACGCAGACTCTGGTGATCAACGGCAATGTGCCGCCGGGTATCTACAAACTGGAACTGATAGGTGTGACCGGAGAAAAACCCAGGGTATTTACGCTTGTAAAGTTTAAATAAAAAGATGGCAGATATCTGAAAATCAATGTGTTAGACTAAGTTTGCCAATTAGTTGAATAAGGCCGGGAAAATCAATTTACCGGCCTTATTTTTGCCGAACGAATACCACAAACAAAAGAAACATCAATGGAACTGACTTTCCTGGTGCGGGCACTATTACGCCGAAAATGGATCATCCTTATAACTATGGCCGCAGCTCTGCTGACTGCTTACCTCCTGACGAAGGGCATGAGAAGTGAATATAAGTCTACGGCGCAGATGGCCACCGGCTTCACGGTAGCCCAGGAGCTCAGATTATCCAATGAAAGTTTCAACATCCCGCAGATCGAAGTAAAGTTCAACAATGCCATCGAGAATATTACTTCGCCGCTTGTCCTGAGCATGGTGTCTTACCGCCTGATGCTGCACGATCTGGAATTCCCGGACGCAGCTTTTGTACAACCTTCCAAGAAAAGCAAGGTACCGCCCATCGACAAGCAGGCGGCGATATTCCTGCTGACTTCGCACCTTGATTCACAGACGATGCTGTCGCCTAATATCCAGGCGGAAAGCGCCTTGCTGGACAACCTGAATGCGCGGGGGTATGGTCCGGATGATCTTGGCGACGACCTTAAGGTAGCGCGGTCACAGAAGACGGATTATATCGATATTGCCGGTACGACAGTCAATCCCGTGATGTCGGCCTTTGTGGTGAATGCGGTATGCGAAGAATTCAAGCGTTTTTACGTCCATAACGAGCAGCAAAGGGTGGACAAATCGATCGTCAGCCTGGATTCGATTGCGGACGCTAAGAAGGCGATCTTAGATGACAAGCAAAAGGCCAAGGAGGCTTTTATGTCATCCAACGGAGTAGTGGACGTTAACCTGGAAGGCAGCAGCAAGCTGGGGCAGATCAGCAGCCTGGAAAATCAGCTGATCGAAGAGAAGGGGCTCGCCAAGAATGCCCAGTACAGGGTGGGGGAGCTGGATCAGCTGATCAACAAGGCCAAGAGTAACGGCCTGACCTCGATAGAGGCGCCCAGCAGCATTACGAGCGCTCCGACCGGAACGACGCCATCAGATAACAGCGGGTATATACGTATGCGTAAGCAATACAATGACCTTAATTCAGAATACGTACAGAAGGGAAGCAAGGATCCGGAGATGAAAAAAAGGCTGGATGATCTGGCGCAGCGGATGACGAAGCAGAGCCTGGTAGAGACGGAGTCGGCCCAGGCGGAAGGCAACCCGGCTGTGGTTTCGGTGGATGACCTGGTGCAGAAGAGGATCGATGCGCAGGCCCAGCTGGAATCTTCCAATTCGCAGATATCCTCTATCCAGACGAAGCTGTCCGAACTGCAGGGGGGGTTGACAAAGATGGCGGGAAATGGGGTGAACCTGCAGGAATACGATAAGGAGATCCAATTAGCTTCGGCTGATTATAGCGCAGCAAAAGAGCAGCTGAACATGGCGATCAACAGTGCGCAAAATAGCGGCGGCTTCCGGCAGACCCTGATCGGGGTTGCCGCTGCGGGGCCTGAGAAATCGAAGAAGATGATGATTATCCTGGCGTCGGGCGTGGGCGCGCTGTTTTTGTCCGTGCTGGCGGTGATCCTGGTGGCTTTCTTCGATAATAGCATCCGGACGGCGGCCCAGTTCCATCAATTGACCGACCTGCCCTTGCTGGGCATGGTGAACCGCATCAAGCTGAACGGGCAGGAGAATGTGCTGGAAAAGATCGCCGTTTTCGATTCGGAGGAAAAAGCGAGGGGGGATACCTTCCTGGAATTGCTGCGCAAGCTGAGGTACGAGCTGGAAACGAGCAATAAGCGAGTAATCCTATTTACGAGCACCATTCCGCAGCAGGGGAAGACCGTACTGATCCAGGCACTGGCCTATATCCTGAGCCTGGGGAAGAAGTCGGTGCTTATCATTGATACGAATTTTTGCAATAATGATCTGACGAAGAACGTTAATGCTACGCCGGTACTGGAAGATTTCGATCCGGGCAACAAGCCGTTCAACCGTAATGATGTATCGAAGCTGTTGTCCCCTACCAATATTGCGAGGGTAAGTGTCATCGGTTGTAAAGGCGGAGATTATACGCCGTCTGAAATACTGCCGAAGAACCATCTGTTGCTTTACCTGGAGCAGTTGAAAGAGGAATATGATTTTATTTTTATGGAGGGGGCGCCGCTGAATGAGTATACGGATACCATGGAGCTAATCAACTATGCGGACGGGATGGTAGCCGTTTTTGCCGCGGACGCCAATTTCACCAATCTTGACAAGGAATCCATCGAATTCCTGCACCTGCATAAGGACAAGTTTATCGGCGCTATTCTGAACAAGGTAGAAGTGGAGCATTTGGATATCTAATAGTGAATTAATGTTTTTACCGTTAAAGGATACATATTCCCGGAAGGGCGTGACCAAGTCCGAAGCAGTGGCCGGCAAACGTATCGCCTGGTCAGACCTTGCCAGGGGCATTGCCATCATGCTGGTTGTCTACCGGCATGTTACCGTGGGTATGCTGCGATCAGGCATACCTGTCAGCACACTGATGTATAACGGGCAGGAGGTATTCTACAATTTCCGGATGGTGCTCTTTTTCATTTTATCGGGGTTGTTTGTCGCTAACAGCCTGAAGAAGAAATCTGCGGGGCAAGTTTTTCGTAACAGGGTAGCGACCATTCTGTATCCCTACCTGGTATGGGCGGTGATTCTAATGTCGATGGAGGTAATCTTTTCCCGGTATACCAATTCCAAGCGTCATTGGTTGGAGTTGTTCAAGATTTTTTATCAGCCGCGGGATGTGGACCATTTATGGTATCTATACGCTTTATTCTCCTGCAGCGTTCTTTATTTCCTGTTCAGGCTGGTGACGAAAAATGTGTGGATCAATGCCTTCCTTGCCGTGGCGGTGCATGTGATCAATTTTTATTTTATCGATGTGTTGCATAACTACAGTCTGATATCGGATACTTTCGACTACTACACCTACTTTTTTGTGGGGACTTGTCTTCGGGACGTTCTCCTGGACACGAAACGCAGTGCCAAGGTTCTGAATATCCGCAATTTGTTATGGTTGATGCCGCTGTGTCTGGCCGGTCAGTATTTTTGGTTTGTGCATAAGGACGACCGGAATACCTTGTATGCCGTTTTCTTTCTGATTAACCTGGTAGCCTGTTATGTCGTGTTCATCCTGATGAACAGGTTAGCGGCGAGCAGGAATACGTCGTGGCTGTCCTATATGGGAAAATATTCTCTGTATATCTATATTCTTCATGTGCCTATTTCCGCCATGTTCCGGGTTATCTATCTGCATTCGGGAGTAGTATTGAACAGTTGGGTCTTGCTGGGCCTGCTGTGGACGATTGGATTGGTGGCGCCCATCCTGCTGGTGAATATCGGGCGCCCATATGGAATTGAATGGTTGTTTTCTTTGAAACCGAAAAAAGCTTCATGAACCTGTTTAAGAAATATTCCTATTGGGTGCATTCGGGCAAGTATACGGCCATACAGAAGTTTTCGGTATTAGGGATGGGGATTTTCTCGTTTATGATGCTGACCAGGTCGCTGGAGCCGAAGGGTTTCGGTGTATGGGGTTTGTTCCTGACCATCTCCGGTATGACCGAAGTAGCGAGGACGGCGCTGTTGCGGAACGGTTTTATCCGGTTCATGCATCAAACGCCGGAGTCTGAGCATGGGAGGTTGCAGTCAGCCAGCTTTATGCTGAGCCTGTGGGTCAGTGCGGGCCTTGCGGTCCTCTTCTTTGCGCTGGCCGGGCCGGCATCGAAGTGGTTGAATGCGGCCCCGTTGGCCGCGATGTTGCGCTGGTATGCCCTGGCCGTCCTGCTGACCGTTGTATTCTCCCAAGCGGAAATGCTGCTGAATGCGAAGATGGATTTTCGTGGCGTCTGTTGGATCTTTGTGATCCGGCAGGGCCTTCTGGTCGGCATCATCGGAATTTATATGATCGGCCGATGGAGGATTACGCTCGAGCTGCTGGCGATTTTTTACCTGGTGTCTGCCATGGTGGGCGGTCTTGCGGGGATATGGTTCTGCCGTCCCTATACGAAATGGGATTTTAATAGCTACCGGCCCTGGACAGGGAAGCTGTGGCAATTCGGGAAATATGTCTTCGGCACCAATGTCAGTTCACTGCTGTTCAGGGGCACGGACACCTTTGTTACGGCCCGGTTTTTCGGGACGGCTGTTTCAGGCTATTATAGTGCCTGTCTGCGCATCAGCAATCTGGTAGACTTGCCATCACAGGTGCTGGGGGACCTATTGTTCCCCAAGGCTGCCAAATTCAATTCGACCGACAGGGGCGCCGTCAAGCATATGTATGAAAGGACGGTGGGAGCGATCATGCTTTTTTCGATGCCGGCGTTGTTGGTCCTGATGATTTTTCCGACGCAGATCCTGCATCTGCTGGCGGGGCCCAAATTCGAGGTAGCCGCTCCCGTGCTGCGGATTGCTGCCGTGTTCGGGTTTACCTTGCCGTTCCTCAAGCAATTCGGCACCATCATGGACGCTACCGGTCATCCGGAGATCAATTGCGGCGTCAATATGGCCGCCTTTGTTATCAATGTAGCCAACAACCTTATCGGCGTCCATTTTTTCGGCATCATTGGGGCGGCCATGGGTACGGCGACCACTTATTTTATTATCTGCTTTGTGACGCAGGTGATCCTGTACCGGAAATTCGGGATTCAGTTTTTGAGCGTATTTAGGAATGTTTTTTCGCTGTATGGGGAGATTTTTTCGGCCGGGGGTCGTATCTTTCTCAAGGATAAAACGGGCAGTAAAATCACAAGTCTATGAAAAAGAGTCCGGTCAGGAAGGTCAATAACCAATTGCGTTCCAAGGGAGAACAGATTCATGAAACGGTAGTCATTGTTTTTATAGTGGCAATAATCCTGTTCCTGGGTACTAAAATTGTATTTAATTAATGAGATTTCCCGCTCATAGAATTTCCGGCGGCAGGCAGGTGACGTTGATCCTGATGCTGTTATTGCCTTTGCTGGCGATAGGGAGTACTTACCTGATCGTCAAGGCAGCGCATATTCCTCCTGCCATTTTTGCCGTCGCGGTGGTCGCGGCCGCTGTCGTTATCTTTTCGATCGTCTATCCGGAATTCGGGTTATACATGTGTATTGTGATACCTTATTTCCTTTTCGACGCGATCCGGTTCTTCAATACCGATGCTCCTGTGGGGGTGGCCATCGATGTCATGGTCTGGATCACTTTCGTCGGGGTGGTGATCAGAATGAGGGCGAAACATGAACCTTTTTGGCGGGATTGCAATAATGCAATCGTATTTATCTACTTGTTGATGCAGGCCTATTACCTGTTCCAATACTTTAATCCGAACGGAGGAACTATTGAGTTGTACTTCGCCTTTATGAAGCGGAACCTGAGCCTTTTCCTTTTCCTGTATTGCGCGCTGCAGATCCTGCGAGATATCAAGGCAATCAGGCGGTTCTTTTATGTCTGGCTGTTCCTGTCATTCCTCGCGGGGGCCTATGCGTGTTGGGAAGAGTGGTTCGGGATGCCCAAGTTCGAGTTAAACTATATTCTGGCCGACCCGTTGAGGGAGGCCCTGAGCTCGCTGGATAACGGGGACTACCGTAAGGCTTCATTTTTGGACGGGTGTACGGATTTCGGGCTTTCCATGACCGGGACGATCATCATGACGCTGATTTTTTACCTGCGATTGAAGACATCACGGCTAAAGAAGGCCTTTTTACTGGTTTCGACCATTATCATGACTATCGGGATGGCCTATTCCGGAACCAGGACGGCGACTTTCATGCTGGTGCTGGAAGTTTTTCTTTATATTCTGATGACGGTCAATGAGAAAAAGACCGCTATTTTTGCGGTGATCTGCGCCATGATCGGCGCGTTCGTGCTTTTTGTGCCCATTTATGGCAATGGCACGATCAACCGCCTGCGGTCTACTTTCCAGATCAGCAGTGACGAATCCTTACAGGTGAGGGATGTCAACCGGCATTCCATTCAGCCTTATATTTATACACATCCGATAGGCGGAGGCATCGGTACGACGGGGCTGTTGAACTATTCCAAGAATATCGGGCATCCTTTAGCCGGTTTCCCGACGGACAGCGGGTTGCTGCAAACTGCACTGGAAGAGGGTTGGATCGGGCTAATACTTATCTGCCTGACTTTTTTTATCATTCTGAAGCAAAGCGTACAATCCTATTTCCGGACCCGGAACCCGGAGTTCAAGGTGATCTACATGGCGATCACGTGTTGTATCTTCGGATTTGTATTTGCCCAGTACACCCAGGTGGCGATTGGCCCAGTGCCTAACGGGTTCCTTTTTATCGGATTGATGGCTATCATCATCCGTCTCAACGATATGGAGAAAAAAGCGATTTTAGAAAATAAATAAAATGACACCGGAATGAAAAAACTAATTGCGAGTATATCCAGTTGTTTGTTGTTATACGGAGCGCATGCCCAGCAGACGTATGAGACGACTACTTTCAACGTGACGGTGGATAGTATGGCCGAGGGGTTGGTGTCTCTGGCGATGAACAATCCCAGGATCCGCTATAATGCCGATCTGGCTGAGCAGTTCAACCAGCTGTATCGGAAATCTAAAATTTCGTGGCTGAATGCCATTACCATCCAGGGTAACCTGAATGAATATTCGATCAATGAGAATGCGGCTACGAAGGCGGAGAATCTGTATCCTAAGTACAATTTCGGGCTTAATATCCCGCTGGGTTTTCCCTGGGTTACGTCGAGGCAGACCAAATCAGATTATGCCAAGAGCCAGGCCATGCTGGAAGAGGTCGAGACGGAAAGGCGCAACGTTCGTAAGGAGGTGCTGATCAACTACCACGATTATATTATGAACAAACGGTTGCTGGAGCTGCAGGAACAGGTGATCAGCGACTGGCATATTATTTACCTCAAGACTGAAGAGAAATTCCGGAAAGGGCAAGTCACGCTGGAATCGTTTTACGGCACGACCCGTATCTACAATGACGAATTGAACAAGGAAGTGGTGCTGACAGCTTCGATAAACAATTCGGCTGCTGAGATCGAGGACCTGATCGGGATGAATCTGGGGGACGCCATTCAAATGATAAACGACCATAAGGTATCTGCGCGATGATCAGGAACCAGGATATTGTGATCGTGGGCCTTCAGCCATGGGATATCGAAATAGGCAGCAATTGCAAGGATATCGCGATTCAATTTTCGAAGAATAACCGGGTATTGTATGTTAATCCGCCTTTGAACCTGAATACCATGCTGCTGCACCGTAACCGACCGGCAGTGAGGAAGAGGTTAGCCATCAGGCGAACGGGAGATAACCTGGTGGAAGTCGCGCCTAATATCTGGAATCTCTATCCACGCCGGTCGATCTTTTCCATTAACTGGATCCCGAGTCATTTCGTTTTCGACTTTTTCAATAAAATAAACAACAGGAGATTTGCGGGGGATATCCGGGAAGCAATGACAAAGATCGGATTCAGGGATTTCATGCTTTTCAACGATTGTGACATGTTGAGAAGTTTTTATCTGATCGATTTGTTAAAGCCGGCCTTAAGTCTATATTATTACAGGGACTATCTGATGGCCGTTCCTTACTGGCACAAGCATGGTCATGTGTTCGAGCCTCAGCTGATCAAAAAGAGTACGCTGGTATGCGCCAATTCCGAATACCTGCGGAGCATCGCCAAGAGATACAATCTCAATACTTTCAATGTGGGTTCCGGTTGCGATCTGACGTTATTCGATGCCGCCAGGCATTTTGACGTCCCGCATGATCTGGCGGGCATTTCCGGGCCGATCATCGGGTATATTGGGGCCATTATGAGTTACCGGCTGGACCTGCAGCTGCTGGTGCAACTGTGCCGGAAGAGGAGAGAGTGGAGCTTTGTTTTCGTTGGCAAGCCAGATCAGGATTTCAGTGAATCCGAGTTGATGGATTTGCCTAACTGCTATTTCCTCGGGTTAAAGTTAACAGATGAATTGCCGTTCTATTTGTCCCGGTTCGATGTGGCCATGAACCCTCAGAAGATCAATGAAATGACCGTCGGAAACTATCCCCGAAAGATCGATGAATACCTTTCCATGGGGAAGGCCACGGTGGCTACGGACACTACTTTCATGCGGAACGCATTCAGTGAATATGTTTACCTGGGGAAAACGGCGGCTGATTACGAGGAGTTGATCCTGAGGGCGCTCCGGGAGGATAATGCCGAATTGAAAGAAAAGCGGATCCGGTTTGCGCAGACGCATTCATGGAAGAATCACGTTGAGTCCATGTACCAGGCCATTGAAACGGTGCAACCGGGGGTGAATGCTTAGTTATACCTGTTCAAAATATTCGTCACCAGCGGATCGAATCTGTGGGCAGTGTCACTTTCGGGGTGGCCGTAGAACCTGGTTTCGTATTCATTACGATATACGCCATTAGCCTGAGACCGTGCAAAGATTTCTTTATGCAGGGAAGTATAGGTCATGTATCCCACTGCCCCGATCCCCAGGGCGGCATAGGATGCCAGGAACAGGATGATGATGATCTTTCCACCGCGATTTTTGATTTGTGCGGCTGCCTGCACGGCTACTGCGATAATCAGCGGAAGGACAGGCACCCAGAATCTCGGATCGTAAAAAGGCCAGTTGAACATCAGCAGGGCGTAGAACAGCAGGTAGATCTTCACGATATTGGGAACCGTGTTCTTCCGGAAGAAGAGCGTGTAGAAGAAGAGGGCGAAGAACAGGATGCCCATGCCGACGAAGAAGACCTCGCCGGTGTGGCCGGGGAAATAATGAGCGGCTTTTGCGATGGAGGTGTTCATACCTATTTCGCCCCATTCCCTGAAATGCCAATGGATGATGGAAAAGCGGGTGAGTCCTTTCTGGAATTGATTAGACATCACACCTGAGTAATGATTCAATCCCAGCAACCTGGAAAATATGACGACGCCGATGATCAGGAGCACGAGAATACCAATCAGTAATTTGTTTTTTGTCAGTATTTCAATGACTTGTTTGCGATAGATCCAAAGCAGACCGGCGATCAGTGCGGCGAACAGGGCTATGCCGACGCTGCGGGTGAGGAAGGCAAGGATCCCTGCGAGGAAGGCCAGCACGAGCGGGCCTGGTTTTCTGGACGCGTCAAACTGCCGGAAGAAGTAAAGGCTGAGGATTGAGAAAAAGAGATATTGCATTTCAGACAGCGGATGAGTCACGAACTTGATGATAGTCCAGTTGAGCAGGATCAGGACTGCGACCGTCCATTTGCGGGTTGTCAGGCCGACCATTTTCGTTACCAGGAAGATGCCGCCAAACAGGTAGGCACAGTTGATGAGTACGATACTGAAGGACCGGAGGATGCCGAGTTTGGACAGGAGGATCAGCAGCATCGTATAACCGTAGGGCATATAATCCTTTGCGGCATCTGAATTCGGGTCGCAGCCGAACTCCAGACAATCTTTGATCCCGAAGTAACGGATGGTATCTACACACAGGCGTAGCGGCGTCAGGCAGTTGACCAGGTAAACGCCGGCGAGAACGACGAACAGGGCCCTGAGCTGGTTCTCATAGCGGTTGCGGCCAGGGGTAAGAGGAGATGAGAGCATGGGCTATTTTTTCGAGAACAGGTTATATTTTAAAATGCAAAAGATAGCCCGGATGCCATCCCGCCAGTTGATCTTCTTCCCTTCTTTATAGGTGCGGCCATAATAGGAGATCCCCACTTCGTAGATACGGATTTCAGGTATCCGGGCCAGTTTGGCTGTAATTTCCGGCTCGAATCCGAATCGCTGTTCTTTCAGCTGGATGGCCTGGATAATGGAAGTTTTACACAATTTGTAACAGGTCTCCATATCAGTCAGGTTCAGGTTGGTGAATATATTGCTGAGGGTCGTCAGGAATTTATTGCCGATCGAGTGCCAGAAGAATAAAATACGATGGGAGCTCCCGCCCAGGAAGCGGGATCCGAATACGACGTCGGCGGAACCCCGCAGCACGGGTTTGAGCAGGACGTTGAATTCTTCGGGATCATATTCGAGGTCGGCGTCCTGGATGACCAGGTATTGGCCTGAGGCCTTGGCGATGCCGGTATGAATAGCTGCTCCCTTTCCCTTATTGACATCGTGGCGAAAATATTGGATGTCGATCTGCGGGTTGGCTGCGATGTATTGCAACAGTACTGCGTCGGTATCGTCTGTCGAACAATCGTTGACGATGATCAATTCCTTGGTGATGCCGTTGATGAGAATCACTTCCTTGACCCTGTCGAGGATCAGATGGATGGTACGGGCTTCATTGTAGGCCGGAATAATAATAGAAAGTTTTGTAAAATTTACCATCTTGGTTTGGGCTGTTTAGCTTGTAAAATACAATATATCAATCAGATATCCAATAGCCGGTCATGGTTTTTCGGGTAGGGCAGCCCCGTTTTTCCCGAGAAGGTCATCGATGAAGATCAGCCTGTCGTGGCGAGTTTTCAGGAATGACTTCCGGGCTTTTTTCATTTTAAGCAAGGCGGCCACCTGTCTTAATACGAACAGGGGCATGAGGGCAAGCGTCTTTATATACCGGCTGTCTTTTCCCTTGATAGCGACAATGAGTATAAAGGACAAGAGGAAGGATAACAGTAGCAGCAACCATGCCAGGGCCAGACCGGGCTCAAAAAAATAATCGATAACCATCAGCAGGAAGGCGGCGCCCATCACGATAAACAGCGGAGGCCTTATCGTGTTAAACCCGAAGTAGATCAGGTTATAATCGAATTTTTTGAATCCCCGGGCCAGGATACGAAGGCTCAGGCCGAAGTATTTGAAATAAGCGCTGAGCCAGCGGGTCCGCTGATTTTCGAGCGACTGGCCCGAGATGATCTTTTCATCGAACAGGATGGCCGCCGGTGCAAATCCAATCCTGTCCACTCTTTGAACGATGTGCGCCTGTAATTTTTTATCGAACCCGCCGAGCATGTCCTCATATTCAACCTCGCGATAGAGATGGTAGTCGATAGCGACGCCGGAGCCCCAGATGGCGGACGAAAGGCCGAGCCTCATCCTGGCTTCCCTGTCAATAAAAAAATTGAACATATCCCCGATGGCGTCCAGCCGGGCGAAATGAGTATCTGTATTCTTAGGTTTGAAATAAGCCTGGACCACTTTGTATCCTTTACGGAAATGGAGGTTCATGACATGCAGGAATGACGGATGGAGCAGGTTGTCTACGTCCAGGATAATCAGGGCATCATGCGGCCGGAGGAAGTGGTCGAGCGCATAACGGATGGACCGTATCTTGGAATGGAGGGAAGGATCGGGTGAAAGGATGGTGATCCTGGGATCCGAAAAAGAGAGAGCGCCCGGTGCACAGTCGTCAGCGACGATGTAGACGTGAAAGCGCTGATAGGTCTGCTTAAGAATAGAGTCTACCAGGGGCATGACGAATTCGGTTTCCTGGTGAGCGGTGATGATCAGGCCGAATTCGAATTCCTGTTCCGTCAGGAATGGTTTGCGTTGAAAAGGGGTCCGGATGCGGAACAGGCGGATCAGGGCATAGCTGACCAGCAGTAATGCCGGTAAGGCGATATAAATAGCCAACAGGGCCTGAGCCAATAAAAACAGGATAAAAGCGATCTCGCCCAGCACGGTCATGTCTTATAAAATATTAATAGTGGTGTTCTTCTTGTTATTCATATGACTACTGCCTGGCTGCTTTTTCCCACAGAACGGATTGGCGGCCTTTCATAAAACGCAAAAATCCTAAATAAAGTGAGAGATTTAAAAAAAAGAAATAATAGGGTACATAGAGCGCTTTTACCTTGATATTCCTGTTGGAAAGCAACCATCCGGCGATGGCGGCCGAGTAAAACAGGCATTGGCCGGCCAGGAGCAAGAGATAGAACGAGCTACCGGGGTTGAATGCCAGGATGATATTGAGGATGAAAATCAAGGGAAGGGCAATGGGGCAGACCGTCCACCGAAGGACGCGGTGGGAAATGTACTGGAAGGACAGGACGGGATATCTGAAGACATTCAGCAGGTCCCTGAGCATGATCATCGACTGAAAGGCGCCGGCGCTGATGCGGATCTTTCTTTTCTGCTCTTCCTTCATGGAGGTGGAAGGAGTCTCGGATGCGTAGGACTGCGGTTCATAGGCGATGCGGTATCCTTTGCGGCAGATGCCCAGGGAGATGATAAAATCATCCAGCAGTACGTAGTAAGGTACGGGCTCATAAAGTTCCGTGCGGATGGAAAACAATTCGCCGGCGGCCCCTACGACGGAATACAAGTCGGCGTCCAGGCGTTTGAGTAGTGATTCATACTTCCAGTAGATGCCTTCACCGGCCCCGGAGGCCTGGCCGTTAACGCCGGACAGGATCTTTTTTTCTCCGGCGACCCCGCCTACTTTGGGATCGGCATAATGCCGCAGGATATTGCGGACAGATGCCTTGTTCAGCAGCGTATTGGCGTCGCAGAAAATGGTGATGGGCGTCCTGACGGTTTGCATGGCGCGGTGTATGGCGGCGACCTTGCCACGTCTTACCGGCTCGTGAAGTACGCGGATGTCTGTGTAGTGCTTTGCCAGGCCGGGTGTATTATCCGTAGAGCCGTCGGTGATGAAAATGATATCCAGCTTATCCCGCGGATAGTCGAGGGAAAGGGTATTCTCTATTTTTTCAACGATAAATTGTTCTTCATTATAGGCTGCCACGACGATGGAGACGCGAGGACATTCTGTGGTGACGGGGCCGGGTCGGGGGGTGTGGAACAGGTTCCTGAGGCGGATCAGCAGCCATACCAATATTCCATATCCGATATAACTATAGAAAACGAAAAAAAGGCCGGTAAAAAACAGGATTTTAAATAATAACATGATAATTTAGGGTTCATCCCGCCCGCGACAAGATAACGCATATTTGATGGTCTTAGGATTATAAAAGCAACAATTTTTTATGCCAGTCCAAAACTTCTTCGGTCATTACCTGCTGACTTTTTCTTTAGCGGGTTGTTTGTTATTGACCGCGGCCGGCGTGGGTCCCGGCGGGGTGCGTGAGGGTCATGAGCGGAGCGGGGGCGGGGATCCTGAAAGGGCCGGCGGGGATTTTCGTGCGCGGGCCGGTGGGGTAGGGAAGCCGGGGGATGCCGGGCCTGTTCCGGCTGTTCTTATAGGGGAGGGGGAGTACCAGGTATTCTTCCTGGACCGGAACCGGCATTTATTCGGGTGCGGGGCTAACCTGGGGACGCTGGGGGTCGACATGAAGGGAACGCCGGGGTTAGCGATACCGGTTAACGTAGCGTCGCCGGGACTAACCTTTAAGGAAGTGGCCGGTGGCCTGCATGGAGGCGCCGCGGTGGATGCGGAGGGACATGTATGGACATTCGGGGACAATACACAAGGGCAACTGGGTAATGGCAGTAAGGAAAAGACCGGTGTTGCTGCGCAGGTCACAGTCGACAGTCTTGGTCGTCCTTTCGACAACGTGGCGCAGGTTTGCGCCTATTTTTCGGGGAATGCCAACAATGGCTGGTATGCCGTTAAAAAGGACGGCAGCTTATGGATATGGGGCTCCACATTGAACGGGATGCGCGGTGACGGTACGGCAGGATGTCTTACGCTTCGCCCGGTGCAGGTGCCCGTACCCGGTGGCAGGGCCGTCAAAAAGATTGTAGCGGGAGGCATACTGATCCTGTTATGCACGGATGGCACGGTATGGGCCTGCGGCGGTAACGGTGCGAAACCCAATAACCTGGGCTATATGCCGACCGAAGGCAGTTACCTGACGCTGCATCAACTGACGGGGTTGGCGCATATCGATCAGATAGCAGGGGGCATTGCCTTCAACTATGCGTTGAAAGAAGACGGGACCCTTTACGGCTGGGGGGCCTATAGCGGCTATTTGGGGTATTATACTGCTGCGGGAGGAGGGATGCCTGTATACCTGCCGACGGTCCTTACTACTATCACGAGAGGGTTGCCGCATCCGATCAGGTCAATCGTTGTCAATTCGGTTTGCACTCATGTGATCCTTACTGACGGCAGCTTGTGGGGGTGGGGAGATGATGCGCAGGGGACGATTGGAGATGGGCGTGAAGTCGATTTTTCACGGACGGTGCATCCTTATGCCTGGGATTTTCGACCCGGCGGTCTTCTGCAGCAGCTTCCGGTGAGGATCATCCCTTCGAGGAATGATTTTCTTGCCATCTTCGGGTCCAGTGTGTATACTTTTTATACGTATGCTGAAACTGCTGACGGGACGTTGTACTCCTGGGGCAGGAATAAAGGCTGTGTGCTGGGCAACGGCATTGTCGGCTGTGTGTCGAATGAATACGCTAAATATCCCAATTCGTGGGATGTGTCCACGCCCGCAATCGTAGATCCCCTCGGGCTTACCAAGGTGAGCACCGTAATTTCACCGTATTGCCGGGCCAACCCCGACAGTCCTATATGCAACCGCTGCGCCTTGGCCGGTAAAGGACGATAAATTTTTACGGGTTTGTTCGTATTGATTACTAGGGCATTAGTCCCAACCCTTATTTTAGCATACTTTTCATACCTCATTTGGTATAATTGTTGCGTTTTGATCGGCGATCGAGGAGCCGAGCCCGGTCTGTGAAAAGCCAATGTACTTTGCGATAGCGATCCGAAAGGATGGCTGTTGCTGCTGAATCCAAATATCCGATGTATGAAAACTAAAATTCTACCCTTTTTTGTGGGCTATCCATGCCTATTTTTTCTTGTTCTCCAACTATTGATTTTTTCCTTTACTACTTACAGTCAGAGTGAATCCCACAATATGATCACGTATGATACGTTGATACCATACGTGGGACGGGGCGGCCAGCCCGGGGTGTACAATGGCACCACGCTATATTGGACCGTGAGGATCACGCGTCCGGTGAATTATTTTACCCATAATAGTCCGGATACGGCCAGCAGGCCGTTGATCATGTCGATGCCGGGCGCGGGAGAGGTTGGTTCGGATACCAATTACCTGACTACTTACGGGCCGCATTACTGGCTGCAGAATGGCTGGGACGGTTCGGTAGTCCTTGGTAACGGTACACACTATCCGCTGCTCATCACGGTCTGCCAGGCCAGTGCCAATACGAGGCCCTGGTATACTCAATCCCTGATCGATACATTGCTGAAAATCTTTCATCCGCGCGCCAATTCAGTGCATCTGGCGGGGCTGAGCCAGGGCGTGTGGGTGTGGGGAGAAGCGTTGGAATATGCCGCTTTTGCCGGCGACGAGCATACGATGCCGAAGATCAGAAGCTTCACTTACCTGGAAGGCGTAGGTCCTGGACCCAATTATGGTTCAGATATGACATACCCCACAGCCTTCGGGCATTGGGCGGCCAAATATGGGGGCAGGATGTGGGGCCTGGAGGGCAACAATGATCCGCGTGATGTGTGGCAGGTCACTCAAAATATCAATGACAGCATACCGGGAAAGGCCTATTTTACCTATGAAGGTGATGGCGGCGGCGCGCATTGTTGCTGGAATGACTTTTATAATCCGGCCGTTACCAACTGGCAGAATATGACTGCTCCCTATGGGAACAGCTTCATCACCCCGGAGACGGCAGAGCCGGAGACGGCGGGGACTTATACTTCCGGCAATGTGTTCCAGTGGATGTTGCGCCAGGGGGATACGACGTTGGTTCTTGGCGCTACTGCATCGACTGCTCCCGTGGTTTCGGCGGGCAGTACTCAAACCGTGCAGCTGCCGGGTACGCTCAACCTCACCGGCACAGCCACTGCACAGGGGGGGAATACTATCGCGTCCACTGTATGGAGTATCACGAGTGGTCCGACTGGTGCAACCATTTCGACACCGTCAACCCTTAGCACTTCAGTAACCGGGCTTTCGGCCGGCACATACGTCTTCACGCTAACCGCGACAGATAATGCGGGGCAGATCACTACCAGTACGGTGACCGTTACCGTGCTGGGCGCCAACACGGCGCCAACGGTGAGTGCGGGCGCGAATGCCAGCATTACCCTGCCGGTCAATACGACGACCCTCACGGGGACAGCTACCGGCACCGGTGGAGCTACTATCTATACGGAAGCCTGGACGCAGACCAGCGGGCCCAATACAGCGACTATCACCAACGGTTCATCATTGAGCGCTACTGTCAGCGGATTGGTGGCTGGGACCTATGTCTTCACCCTGACTGCTACCGATAATCATTCACTGACTGCGACGTCTACCGTGACCGTCACGGTGAATGCCGCCACTACCACATCCACTTCTCCCAAGATCATTGTAGGGACCGGTGAATATCAATGTTTCTTTGTGAACCAGAGCGGGCATCTATATGGGGTGGGAGACAATTATGCGACGCTGGGTGTAGGGACAACGGGTACGTTAGGTCTGGCCTTGCCTGTGATCGGTATTCCCTCCACTACGACCTTCAAGTCCGTCGCTGGGGGCCTGCATGGTGGCGCCGCGATAGACGCCAACGGGAATGTATGGACTTTCGGGGATAATACGCAGGGGCAGCTCGGCAACGGGACTACTACGCTGCAGAATTCCGCCTATGAGATCACTGTCGACAGTCTCGGCAATCCCTTCACCGGTGTTACGCAGTTGAGCTCCTATTTCTCCGGCAATGCCAACCAGGGCTGGTATGCCGTCAAGAGCGACGGGACGTTGTGGGTGTGGGGATCTGTAGAGAACGGGATGCGGGGTAACGGTACAGCGGGTGGTGAAGTCCTGAAGCCGGTTCAGGTGCCTGTCCCCGGCGGCAGGCAGGTGCAGCAGGTAGTAGCCGGCGGCATCCTGATCGTATTGTGTACGGATGGAACGGTGTGGACTTGCGGCGGGGCAGGAACTGTCTTTGAGAACCTGGGCTATGCTGCTACTTCCAGTACCTATATGTCGCTGGTTCAGTTGACCGGGCTGTCCAATATTACGCAGGTTGCGGGCGGTAGCAGTTTCAACTATGCGCTGGCGAGTAACGGTACTTTGTATGGCTGGGGGGGGATTGGTTCCTACCTGGGCAACTATGTCGCCTCGGGCTCCGGTACGCCAGTGCCAACGCCGGTAGTACTGACCAATATTATGAGTACGCTTCCGCATCCGATCAAATCGATCGTTGTCAATTCCGAATGTACGCATGCTATCTTATCCGACGGCAGCCTGTGGGGGTGGGGCGACAATGCCCAGGGGGTGATCGGAACAGGTACGGAGCTGAACTATATGACGACTACTACTCCTTATTCCTGGAACTTCGGGAATGGCGATCTGCTGCAGCAATTGCCGGTACAGATCGTGCCGTCGCGGAGTGATTTCGTCGCTCTATTCGGGGGCAGCACCTTTACTTTCTATACTTATGCCGAGACATCCGACGGAACGTTGTATTCCTGGGGCCGGAATAAGGGAGCCGTGCTAGGCAATGGCGCCGTCCCTTGTTCGGCCACCATAGCGGCAACTTATCCCAATTCGTGGGACGTTACCACACCTACCGTCGTCAATCCTCTTGCGCTGACCCAGACGACCGTCGTAGCATGTCCATATTGCCTGCTCAATCCGACGGGTTCACCGTGTAATTCATGTACTTATGCGGTCATTACTCCGCTGGCCAATGCAGGCGCCGCCACTACCATTACGTTGCCGGTGAATACGGCGACCCTGGACGGCAGCGGGTCAACCAATCCGGGCGGCGGGACGCTGACCTATGCGTGGACGCAGGTATCCGGTCCT
>Ga0182030_10000962_pt1 | contig 57548 bp, 49 predicted proteins | sample 812S3MmetaG_FD_121299 | JGI IMG/M metagenome (GOLD analysis project Ga0182030, IMG submission 121299) | Permafrost microbial communities from Stordalen Mire, Sweden - 812S3M metaG (Illumina Assembly) | ecosystem: Environmental > Terrestrial > Soil > Wetlands > Permafrost | place: Sweden... | reverse complement strand
CGTAAACCATTGCGTGCGGGAACGCCGGGTGTATCCGGTGCCCCGACTCCTCGTACGCGCCTTCTCTCTCATTGCGTACGAGACTAGGGTGCATCGAGCACCCGGCGTTCCCGTGCGCCCTGACTTTGAAAAGGGCGCCAAACTACCCGCAAGGCTCGGACGCTTGGCGCCGCGAGGCCGATAAGCCATGTCTGGCCGGCGTTACGTGTTTGGCCGTCATTGCGAGGAGCTCTCTTGTCCGCCGAAGCCCGCCTTCGGGCGAAGGCGGATGCGACGAAGCAATCTACTCTTTCCTCGCGGCATGGATTGCTTGGCAGGTGCTCGCAACGAACTGGGCTGTTTGACAAGTGAATCCGTGGAGTTCGTCTTTGCGAGGAGCTTTTGCGACGAAGCAACCCACCCTTTCCCTGCGGAAGCAGGGTTGCTTCGTCGCAACGGGCGCGGATTCGCGCGACGTTTGCTTCTCGCAATGACGACCTTGCGTGTGAATACGCGCCACGCACCCCAGCCGTCCTCACCCGACGCCTGTCCCCGACGCGATCGGGATGATCGAGTGATCCAGTACGCCGAGGCGTTGGTGATTCAATCGAAGGGTCCCGGCTTATCCCCGGTCGAGCCGGGGATGACGGCTCGTTGTGAAGCCGCGCCACGCCACATTCCCAAGCTGTCATCACCCGACGAGCAGCGCGGCGCCACAGGTTCAGCCGTCGTCCTCGACAACCGATCGGCCGCCCCAGGCAGCTTCGCGGAAGCCGCCCTACCGCCGTCCAGCCTGCTGCTGCGCGATCCAGGTAGCGACCGCGGGCAGCGCGCGCGCCTTGAGGTCGGCGGCGATCGCAATGGTTTCCAGCGCACGGGCCGTCATCACCCGGCCGCCCGAGGTGGCTTGCGCGGGTGCAAAATTCTTCAGCTCGGTGGCGTGGGCGTCGTCGCTGAAATTGGTCATGAAATTGGCGATGAAGGCGTCGCGGAACGAGGGTCCGAGGCGGGTGGCCAGCGCGTCGTAATTCTGCTGCACGAACGCCCAGGCCAGATCGGGCTGCTCGCCGGAGGCGGCCACCGCATTGATGACGCCGCCGACGATGGTGCTCGGCAATTCGTCGGTCAGAGTCAGCGCCAGCGTGGCGCGGGCCAGCGCCGGGTCGCGGGCGCTGGCGGCGGCATAATAATAGCGCACCCGCTCATTGGTCACCGTGGTCTTGCGCGCCAGCGCCAGCAGCGCGTCGTAGGTTTCGCGGTCGGCGCCGATGCCGACCAGATGGGTGACGGCGTCGCGCAGCGCCGTCGGCAGCGATGCCGGGTTTTGCAGGAAACCGGCAAACCGCCGCCTCGCCTCGGCCAGGATGTCGGCGTCGCCGAATTCGCCGAGCGTCCGGATCAGGCCGCCGCGCAGCAGCGCGTCGTCGTCGTCGTTGGAGCTTTTGGCGTCCCAGCCCAGCCGGTCGAACAGCGGGCGCAACCGCGTCCGGGCAAAGGCCTGCAGCGCCGGACGTTCGCCGCGGTCGCGCGCCAGCCGGTCGAGCGCGGTCAAGGTGCCGATCACCTGCTCCCACACGGCGCGGTGGTCGTCATCGCCGAGCGCTTCGACCAGCGCCAGATAGGACGGCGGTTCGGCGCGGCCCGCCTGCACCAGCGCCCAGCTGTCGGCGAGAAAGCCGACCCGATCCTCCGGCGCCATCCGCGCCATCGCCCCGGTCAGGACGGCGCGGCTTTCCGGGCCGTACTCGACCCGGTAATAGCCGACGTCGCCGAGATTGACTTTTATCGCCTCGCCGCAGGAACCGGCCGCGATCTCGGTGGGCTGCGCCAGCAGCATTTCCTGAGGTGGTGTCGCGCCGCGCAGCGGCCCGACCGCGATCGGGATCTGCCAGCTGTGCGGCGGCAGCGCGGGCGCTGCGGCCGGCGCGATCACCAAGCGGTCCTGCCGCAACGCCAGGCGCTGGTCGTCGCCGCGGCAGCTGGTCTCGGCGATCACCAGCGGCACGCCCTCCTGTTCGGTGAAGGAGGCGGCGACGCCGGTCACCGGCTTGCCGGCGCTGTCTTGCAGCGCCTGCCAGAGATCGGCGGTGGTGGTGTTGCCGTAGGCATGCGCGGCCATGTAGCGGCGGATGCCGTCGCGGAATCCCTGCTCGCCGAGATAGCTTTCCAGCATGCGGATCAGCGCCTGGCCCTTGTTGTAGGTGATGCCGTCGAACGCGGTATCGGCCTCGCTCTGGTCGGCGACCGGCTGCTGGATCGGATGCGAGGTGCGCCTGGCGTCGAGCGCCAGCGCGTACTGCTTCTGGCCGTTGCCGTTGAGCCAGCTCTGCCACTGCGGATAGAAATGCTCGGCGGCCTTGACCTGCATCCAGCTGGCAAAGCCCTCGTTGAGCCACAGATTGTCCCACCAGCCCATGGTGACGAGATCGCCGAACCATTGATGCGCCATCTCATGCGCCAGCACGCTGAAGATGCCGCGCCGCGCGGTATCGGCGCTGGTCAAGGGATCGAACAGCAGCCGGCTTTCGAAAAAGGTGATGCCGCCCCAGTTTTCCATGGCGCCGCCGAAGCCGCCGGGCACCGCGATCAGGTCGAGTTTCGGCAGCGGATATTTGATGCCGAAATAATCATTGTAGTAGTCGAGCAGCCTGACCGCGTTCTCCAGCGCAAAGCGACCCTGCTCGCGCTTGCCGGCGGTGGTGACCACGCCGACGGTAACGCCGCCGGTCTCGGCCGTCAGCCGCTCGAGTTCGCCGGCCGTCAGCACGAACAGATAGCTCGACATTTTCGGGGTCGGCGCGAAACTGACCTGCTTGAGTTCGGGCGTCAGCATTTGTTCGCGCGTCACCGGCATGTTGCCGACCACCAGGAAGCGGCGCGGCACCGTCACCGTCAGCGCGAAGCTCGCCTTGAAGGCGGGCTCGTCCCAGCACGGAAAGATCCGCCGCGCGTCGGCAGGCTCGAGCTGGCTCGACAGCATCCGCTTGGTGCCCTGGCCGGTCGGGTAATCGACATAGAACAGGCCGCGGCCGAAGCCGTTGATCGCCGACGTAAAGCCGATCCGCAGCCGGTGCGCGCCGGCGGCAAGCGGCTCGGCAAAGCTCAAGGTCGCGGTCTCGGCGCCGGCATCGAGCGCGACGGCCGCACTCTGGGCGCCGTCGTCGATGCCGGCCTGATCCAGCGTCATGTTGACGGCATTGAGCACCAGCCGCGCGGTCGGCTCGCGCACCCAGATCTCCACCACCTCGACACCGACGAGTTTCAACCGATCGAGGTCGGGCGTCAGCTCGATGGCATAATGCACCGGGCTGACCGTCTTCGGCAGCCTGCCCGGCGTCGCATCGAAGGAAAAAGCCGGCTCGGCCAGCGCTGTGCCGGACATCGACACGACAAGCACGATCGCGGCGGCCAGCGCGCCGGCAAGCTGACACAGCCGCGCCATGCGGGACAAACATCTCGTCAAGGCCTGTCTCGGCGGGCGCGCGGCGTTCATCGGCAGGGATCAAGGGCCTGGTTTCGACGCCGATGCATTATCGCATCGCGACGTCAATGGCGAGCAAAACCCGGGCTTGACAGGGTTGCCGCGGTGCTTCGCCGGAGCGACGCACAGCTCCGCCGACAACCGTCATCATCCGCGAAAGCGGATGATGCAGTATTCCAAAGCGCTGGTGATGAAACCGAAAGGCCGCGCCGTCTTGAAGCAAGGAGCTGAATGTTCGTATGCTGAATCTTGGTAGCGAGCCGAACCAAAATCATCTTGCGGCCTTTAAGGGAAAATCCTCATGCGTATCGTGGTTCTGCCGGGAGACGGCATCGGGCCGGAGATCGCGGCGGCGACGTCGGACGTGCTGGGTGTGGCGTCCGAACGTTTCCAGCTCGATGTCGAGCTGGAACAGCATGCGGTGGGGCATGCCAGCCTGCGCGAGTTCGGCACCACGGTTCGGCCCGGGCTTCTGCAAACCGTGCGCTCCGCCGACGGGCTGATCCTCGGGCCGACCGCGACCTTCGATTTCAAGGACGAGAACGCGGGCGAAATCAATCCATCAAGATATTTCCGGAAAAATCTCGACCTGTTTGCCAATCTGCGGCCCGCCCGAACCTATCCGGGCCTGCGCAACCGGTTCGGCGACTTCGACCTGGTGGTGGTGCGGGAAAACACCGAAGGGTTTTATGCCGACCGCAACATGGAGCAGGGCAATGGCGAACTGCTGGTGACGCCGGATGTCGTGGTCTCGCTCCGCCGCATCACCCGGACCTGCTGCGAGCGGATCGCCGAGGCCGCCTGCCGGCTGGCGATGCGGCGGCGCCGGCATCTCACCATCGTGCACAAAGCCAATGTGCTGAAGATCGGCGACGGCCTGTTCCTGGACATCTGCCGCAAGACCGCGCGCGGCTATCCGGATCTTGCCGTCGACGACATCCTGGTCGACGCCATGATGGCGCATGTGGTGCGGCAGCCCGACCGCTTCGACGTCATCGTCACCACCAACATGTTCGGCGACATTCTGTCGGACCTGACCGCGGAGCTGTCGGGCAGCCTCGGCCTCGGCGGCTCGCTCAATGTCGGGGCCGGCTACGCCATGGCCCAGGCGGCGCACGGCTCGGCGCCCGACATCGCCGGCCGCGACCTCGCCAATCCGATCTCGCTGATCCTGTCGGCAGCCCTGCTGCTGGCCTGGCACGGCGAGCGGTCGGGTGCCGCAAGATACCAGTCGGCAGCGCGCGCGATCGAGGACGCCGTCGCGGTTGCGATGCGCGACGGCCGCGCCACCAAGGACGTCGGCGGCGACCTCGGCACCGCCGCGACCGGCCGGGCCATCGTCGAAATCCTTCAGTCGGACAATATCGCGGCCTCGGCGCCGGTCCGCTAAAGGATCGCGACCGCTCGCCAACCGGCCTGTATTCCAATGACGATTTCTGAGTGCGGGCGTCGTCTTAAGTGTTAGTGTGATTTATTTGCACATTGCTTAAAATCATGCCTTTATGTGAACAATATTTGATCTAAGCTGCTCATTCTATAGTCAAATGAGAACTTGGATACCTTGGAGTGTGATGATGCGGAACCGCCAGAGCGCAGCTGTGTCGAACGGGAATGGACGCCGGCCGCTGACGCTCGCTGCCAGCCATCTCGCGGACGATGATGCCTGGTATGTTGACGTTCGTTTCCCCGACGGACGCAGCGAAGAGGTGGGCGCGTTTCGCGACGAATCCGAAACCAGCGACTGGATCGCGCGCCAGTCCGACGCCTGGCTTGCCGACTACGAACGGCGAAGAATGAGCGAGCGCTGGGATCAGAGCCCGCCTTCGGGCAAGCTGCAGATCGTTCACTAGCCAGCTTTCGCAGCCCTGAGCCCAACTTCGTTATTTTTCCGGCGCAAAATCCTGATTGCTCAGGGGCAGCGAACTCGGGCGCTGGATGCGAATGAACGGCTTGTTGGCGCCGGCGTGGCAGGCATTGCAGGCGGCGGTCAGGTTGGCGAAGGCGACGGTGAATTGGGCGCTGCTCCTGGCCTCGACCGCCTTCCTGAGCTCCTCGACCGCCGGATCGATGACGGCCTTGATCATGTCGGCGACCGGGATGCCGTCGAGGGTCGGAAACTGCTGTTCGGCGTCGCTTAAGCCTTCCGCGATCTCGTCGATTTCATAGCCGGCAAGGTCCCAATTGTTCTCCTTGCCTGCGAACCACAGCTTGGCATGGCGAAGCTGCGTCGCGGTCATGAATTCGCCGAGACCCGGCGCATAGGGCGGCGGCTTGGCTGGCTCTGCGGCGGCGAACCGGACCGAGGCCAGCAGCGCCATGCCGGTAGCAATGATGCGTTTCATTTCGCCGGGCTCTCGAGGAGGCATAGACGCCCGCCTTGATACAGCAAAATTTTGTATAGCGCAGCGCCTTGGCGTCAAGCGATCCAAAATCCGGGGCTAGTACCCGGCTTTACGGATGCGCGGCGGCGGTCGTTGGATTTGTCAGGTCGTCCGCCAGGCATCGCGTCAGGAAAGCCGTTCTGTCCCTCGGCAAGACGTTGGCAATATCGGCCTTGTGCGCGCATTCGCGTTGCCTGATTTGCTCGGCACGGCGCTTTTCCGCAGCCTCGCGATACTCAGGCGCGACGCCATTGGGATCGACCAGCTTTTGCGCGAAGCTTGCTCCGGTGAACAGGAATGCCAGGACAAAACCGATGTGCCAAAATGATCTCATGACAAAAACCCTAAAAGAGATTCAAAAAAAGCCCGGACTCAAGTCCAGGCCGTAGGAGGCCAGCAACAGTGACACGGTCAGGCCGACCCCGCAAAACATCACCAGCGTTTTCAGGATTTCGACATCGACCTGAATTCCGGAAGCCCGCGAAAGCACTCTTGCGATGGTCGCCATTTGGTGATCTCCGAAAATGACCTCTGTGACGAGGCCGGTGGCGCGATATTGGCCCGGCCCGCGTCAGCCGCCTATGAACCAGGTCACATCTCAGGGCGGCGTCGCCCCAACCCCGCATCGAGAGATGACCGCCGCAGCCGCGAAGCGCGGCGGCCAAGTTTTGGAGTAACCGCCCAAGCGAAAGCCGGGATTGCCAGTTCGCACCAGGCCGTCGTGGATATGCAGCTTTTGGGCCAGCCGAACCGGTTCCGGCACAGGTTGGTGCGGCCGTGAGAGCATGCCGGCGGGTCCGCCACGCATCCCTGATTGAAGGTGCAGCCGCGATATATTTAAGATTGAGAGGGGGCGATGCGGCGCCCGACCGCCTTGATAGTCCGCGGCCGGGGTGATGGCGAGACGTCCACGGAAGGTGACGCGATCATCGCCGCTGCGCGGCCCGCTTTTAGCGCTTCCAGCTCCGCGTTTTTTTGTTGCTAAAGCAACTAATCCGTGGAAGATTCCGGCGACAAGGGTTTTAGAGCAGAACAACTGCCGCGCCTGTCGGGGAGGAAAAATGTCTCATGGCGCAAGCCAGCATGAGCGTTGCGATCGGCCGACGGCCGGCTCCGGCCATCGCGGTGTCGGAGGTTTGCTGCCCGCCGAAAGTGGCGCGGCCGACCCAAGGCGGATCCCCGGCTCAGGGCTCGACTTGGCCGGTCACGACGCCAAGGTTGGCGTGGACGCGCCTGAGCAGATCGATCAGGATTTCACGCTCGTCCTTTCGCAGGCAGGCCAGCAACCGGCGTTCGCGCTCCAGCGCCTCGACGATGACGTCGTCGTGGATGCCGCGTCCCCTGGGCGTCAGCGAAATCGAGTGGCTGCGGCGGTCCTGCGGATCGCGCTTGATCGCGATCAGGTCGCGGTTTTGCATCAGGGTCAGGGTGCGGCTGACCGGCCCCTTGTCGAAGCCGATGACGTGACAGATGCGCGAGGCGGTAATGCCCGGCTCGATCGCGAGCAGCGACATGATTCGCCATTCGGTGACGTTGATGCCGAAGCGCTGCTGGTAAAACACCGTGGCACTGCGCGACAGCTTGTTGGCGATGAAGGTGACGAAAGCGGGCACGTAACGCTCGAGATCGAGCGTCTGGCCGTCCCGGGCACCGCGCCTTTGCGCCGCCCTTCGGGGCGAGGTGGTCGATCCGTTCTTGCTCATCGCTCGCATCATCCTGGCAATTGCGCCGTCGAGAAATAGAGACTCAAGCTGCAACTTTACAAGGCTAAACTTCGGGAGGCTGACATGGTCGCAACAGGTCTGGTTGGCAATGGCGAGGAGGCCGTGCAAGCGGCATCCGGCAGGGCGCTTTCGGGGATTCCGGGCCTCGATCTCGATCCGTTTGCGATCGAATATTTTGACGACCCGTTTCCCGCACAGCAGGCGCTACGCGAGGCGGGGCCGGTGGTGCATCTCGACAAATGGGACGTCTATGGGGTGGCGCGCTACGCCGAAGTCTACGCCGTACTCAACGACCCCGCGACCTTCTGCTCCAGCCGCGGGGTCGGGCTGAGCGATTTTGCCAGGGAAAAACCCTGGCGGCCGCCAAGCCTCATTCTCGAGGCGGACCCGCCGGCCCATACCCGCACCCGGGCGGTGCTCAGCAAGGTTTTGTCGCCGGCGGTAATGAAGCAAATTCGCGACGGTTTTGCCGCAGCCGCCGAAGCCAAGGTGGACGAGCTGTTGGCCAAGCGGAGCTTCGATGCCGTCCCCGATCTGGCCGAGGCCTATCCGCTGTCGGTGTTTCCCGATGCGGTCGGCCTGCAGCAGGAGGGACGTGAGCACCTGATTCCCTATGCCGGCCTGGTGTTCAATGCCTTCGGTCCACCGAACGAATTGCGCCAGACCGCGATCGAACGCTCGGCGCCGCACCAGGCCTATGTCCAGCAGCAATGTCAGCGCGAGAATCTCGCGCCCGGAGGTTTTGGCGCCTGCATCCATGCCCGCGTCGATGCCGGCGAGATCACCGCGACCGAGGCGCCGCTGCTGGTGCGCTCGCTGCTGAGCGCGGGGCTCGATACCACCGTCTACGGCATCGGCGCAGCGATCTATTGCCTGGCGCGATTTCCAGGCGAATGGCAGCGGCTGCGCCGCGATCCGGCGCTGGCGCGCAACGCGTTCGAGGAGGCGGTGCGTTTCGAGAGCCCGGTACAGACATTTTTCCGCACCACCACGCGGGATGTCGAGTTCGGCGGCTGCAGGGTCGGCGAAGGCGAGAAGATCCTGATGTTTCTCGGCGCGGCCAACCGCGATCCCCGGCGCTGGGTCGATCCCGACCGCTATGACATCACCCGCAGAACCTCGGGGCATGTCGGGTTCGGCGCCGGCATTCACATGTGCGTCGGGCAGTTGGTGGCGCGGCTGGAAGGCGAGGTGATGCTGGCGGCGCTGGCGCGCAAGGTCTCGGCCATCGATATCGCCGGCCCGGTGAAGCGGCGCTACAACAACACGCTGCGCGGTCTCGACAGCCTTCCCATTAGCCTCACCCCAGCCTGAGCGAGCTTTCCATGCCGACCATCACCTTCATTCATCCGGACGGCCGCGCCGAGCCTGTCGAGGCGGAAATCGGCGACAGCGCGATGCGCGCCGCGATCGTGCACGGCATCGACGGCATCGTCGCCGAATGCGGCGGCAGCCTGGTCTGCGCTACCTGCCACGTTTACGTCGGCGACAACTGGACCGGGCGGCTGGCCGCGGTCGGCGATGACGAGGACGCGCTGCTCGACGGCGCCGCCTGCGAGCGCCAGGCGAATAGCCGGCTGTCGTGCCAGATCAAGATCACGCCGGAACTCGATGGTCTGGTGCTGCGGCTGCCGGACCGGCAAATCTGATCGAAGGATCGCGGCCCGGCAACGTCCGGATCGCGTCATCATGGGAGGAAGACGATGAGGGGCTTGAATTGGATGCTGGCGCTTGCCGCGACGTGCCTGACATGCGGCATGGCGCGGGCCGAGATTTCCGACGGCGTGGTTCGCATCGGCGTGCTCAACGACATCTCCGGCATCTTCCAGGACACCAATGGGATGGGCTCGGTGGAAGCCGCCCGCATGGCCGCGGAAGATTTCAACGGCGGCGGCAGGAATATCAAGGTCGAGATCGTCTACGCCGATCACCAGAACAAGGCCGATGTCGGCTCGGCGATCGCCCGCAAATGGCTCGACGTCGACAAAGTCGATGCCATCGTCGATGTCCCCAATTCGGCCGTCGGTCTCACCATCAACTCGCTGCTGCGCGGCACCCGCATGACTTTCCTGGCGTCGTCGACGGCGAGTTCTGACCTCACCGGCAAGGCCTGCTCGCCGAACACGATTCAATGGGTCAACGACGTCTGGGCCACCGGCAACGCCACGGCGGCGGCGATGATGGAACGCGGCGGCAAGGACTGGTATTTCATCACGGTGAATTACGCGCTCGGCCAGGGCATCGAGGCCGAGGCCACCAGCTACATCGAGAAGCATGGTGGCAAGGTGCTGGGCTCGGCCAGGCACCCGCTCGGTACCTCGGATTTCGCGTCGCTGCTGCTGCAGGCGCAAGGCTCCAAGGCAAACGTCATCGGTCTGGCGAATGCCGGCGGCGACACCATCAACGCGGTCAAGCAGGCCTCCGAATTCGGCATCCGGGCCGGCGGCCAGTCGATGGTCGCGTTTCTGCTGTTCATCAACGACGTGCATGGCATGGGATTGAAGGTCGCGCAGGGACTGCGGCTGCTGGAGGCCTTCTATTGGGACATGAACGACGACACCCGCGGCTTCGCCAAACGCTTTGCGGCGCGCCCGGGTATGAACGGCAAGATGCCGAGCGGCAATCAGGCGGGCGTCTACGCCTCGACGCTCGCCTATCTCAATGCGGTGGCGGCGGCCGGCAGCGATGACGCCGGGGAAGCGGTGCCGCAGATGAAGCGGTTCAAGGGCAAGGATAGGTTGTTCGGCGATGTCACGATTCGCCAGGACGGCCGCGTGATTCATCCGATGTATCTGTTCGAAGTGAAAAAGCCGGATGAATCGCAATATCCCTACGATTATTACCGGCTGGTTTCGACCATCGCCGCAGAGCGGGCGTTTCGGCCGATCGAGGACGGCGGCTGCGGGCTGGTGAAGTGATGCCGGCCTTTGGGGGGCAGGTTGCCAAACATATTTGGCGACCAGCATCGGCGGGAGAGCGGGATTTCTGGTCCGATCAAGCGTTCTAGCTGTTGGTTCGCGCGGCGGTCTCCGGCTGATTTGAGCGATGACGCCGTCGCCTCAGCGCGGCTCCCATCTTGTCCAGATAGAGATACACGACCGGCGTCGTGTAAAGGGTGAGAAGCTGTGACACCATCAGCCCGCCGACGATGGTGTAACCGAGCGGCTGGCGCAACTCGGCGCCATTGCCGGTGCCGAGCATCAGCGGCACCCCGCCGAGCAGGGCTGCCATGGTCGTCATCAGGATCGGACGGAAACGCAGCGTGGCCGCGCGATAGATCGACTCCTCCGGATCGAGCTTTTCCTCGCGCTCGGCCTGCAGCGCGAAGTCGACCAGCATGATGCCGTTCTTCTTGACGATGCCGATCAGCAGGATGATGCCGATGATGGCGATGACGCTCAGATCCAGATGAACCGCCATCAGCAGCAGGAGCGCCCCGATGCCTGCCGACGGCAAGGTTGACAGGATGGTGATCGGATGGATCGTGCTCTCATAGAGCACGCCCAGAATGATATAGATCACCACCAGCGATGCCGCGATCAGGATTGGTGTGCTCGCCAGCGAAGCCTGGAACGCCTGCGCATTGCCCTGAAAACTGGTGGCGACCGAGGCCGGCTTGCCGCTCTGCTGCTCGAAGCGGCGGATGGCATCGACGGCATCCCCGAGCGAGACGTTCGGCTTCAGGTTGAACGAGATCGTCGCCGAGGGAAACATGCCCTGATGATTGATCACGATCGGCGCGGGCTGGATGTTGCTGTTGACCAGCGTGCTCAGCGGAACCTGCTGGTTGGTGGAGGAACTGAGGTAGATGTCCTTGAGCGCCTCCGGGCCATACTGAAACTGCGGAGCGACCTCGAGGACCACGTGATACTGGTTCAGCTCGGTATACATGGTGGAGACGATGCGCTGGCCGAACGCGTCATCGAGGGTGTTGTCGATCGTGGAGGGCAGGATGCCGAAGCTCGACGCCACTTCGCGATTGGTGGTCACGTTGAGCATCGGCCCGGCATTTTCCTGGTCGGTTGCAACGTCGGTGATCTCTGACATGCCCCTGAGCTTGTCCAGGAAGATGGCCGTCCAATGTTCGAGTTCCCGGGAATCCGCGTCGTACAGCGTGTACTGGTACTGCGTCTTGGCGATGCGGGCGCCGATCGTGATGTCCTGCGCCGGCTGCAGATAGAGCCTGGCGCCTTGAATTTTCGCCAGTTGCGGCCGCAGCCGCTCGATCACCTGCTCGGCGCTGACGTCGCGCTGACCGAGCGGCTTGAGGACGACGAACCCGCGTCCCTGGTTGAGGGTCGGCGTCGAGCCGCCCGGCCCCATGAAGTCGCTGACGGATTCAACGGCCGGATCCTTCAGCACGATATTCATCAGCGCCTGCTGACGTTCCACCATCGCGTCAAACGAAATATCCTGCGCGGCCTCGGCGATGCCGAACAGCATGCCGGTATCCTGCACCGGGAAGAAGCCCTTCGGAATGACATAATACAGGTAGCCGGTGAGCAGGATCGTTCCAAACATCACCATCAGGGTGGCAAAGCGGTGCAAAAGCGCGAATTTGAGGGTGCGCTCGTAAAAATCCAGCAAGGCGTCGAAGCCGCGCTCGGACAGCTGGTAGAGCCGGCCGTGCTTGACCTGGCGGTTGTCGTTGAGCAGACGCGCGCACATCATCGGCGTCAGGGTGAGCGAAATCACCAGCGACAGCACCAGCGAGACGCTGACCGCAACGGCGAACTCGCGAAACATCTTGCCGACAAAACCGCTCATGAAAAACAGCGGGATGAAAACCGCGATCAGCGACAGCGTGATGGAGACGATGGTGAAGCCGATTTCCCGCGAGCCCTTCAAGGCGGCTTCCATCGGGTCCATTCCCTGCTCGAGATGGCGGACGATATTCTCGATCACCACCACGGCGTCGTCGACGACGAAGCCGACGGCGATCGTGAGCGCCATCAGCGACAGGTTGTCGAGGCTGTAGCCGAATTCGTAGAGCACGGCGAAGGTGCCGATCAGCGACAGCGGCACCGTGACGCCCGGGATCACGGTGGCCCAGAAATCGCGCAGGAAGACGAAGATCACCATCACCACCAGCGCGATGGTGAGGATCAGGGTGAATCGCACATCGGCGACCGACGCGCGGATCGTCGTGGTGCGGTCGGACGCGATCGATACCTTGATGGCCGGAGGGATCGAGGCCTCGAGCTGCGGCAACAGCGCCTTGATGTTGTCGACGGTCGCGATCACGTTGGCGCCGGGCACACGCAGGATGGCGAGAATGATGGCGCGCTGCTTGTCGTGCCAGCCGGCCAGCAGATTGTTTTCCGGGGCCTCGATCGCCTTTCCGATATCGCGAATCCGCACCGGCGCACCGTTGCGATAGGCAATGATCAGGTTGTCATAGGCGTCCGGCTTCAGAAGCTGGTCGTTGGTGTTAAGCGTGAAAGTCTGCCGCGGGCTGTTGAGGGTCCCCTTCGGCAGGTCGACATTGGCACCGGTGAGCACCGTTCGGACGTCCTCCAGGCTCAGGCCGCGCGACGCCAGCGCCTGCGGATTGACCTGAATCCGGATCGCCGGCTTCTGCTGGCCGCCGATGCCGACCTGGCCCACGCCGGCGATCTGCGAGATCTTCGGCAACAGGATGTTTTCCGCGTAGGCATCGACCGTCGTCAGCGGCAGCGTGTCCGAGGTCAGGGCGAGAAGGATGATCGGGGTGTCTGCCGGGTTTACCTTCCGGATCGTGGGCGGATACGGCATGTTGGTCGGCAAATAGGGGCTTGCGGCGTTGATCGCGGCCAGCACGTCGACCGCGGCGCTGTCCACCGTGCGGCTGAGTTCGAACTGAACGGTCAACTGGACGAACCCCAGCGCGCTGGATGAGGTGAGCTGCGCCAGCCCTGGTATCTGGCTCAACTGCTGTTCCAGCGGCGTCGCGACCGAGGACGCCATGGTCTGGGGATCGGCGCCGGGCAATTGGGCGCTGATCTGAATGGTCGGATAATCGACATTGGGCAGGGCTGCGACAGGCATCAGGCGATAGGTCACGAGGCCGCACAACAGCAGGCCGATCATCAACAGCGAGGTTGCGACCGGCCGCTCGATGAAGGGTGCGGAAATGTTCACGGGATGGCCTGCTGGACCGCGCTCTGCATGTTGGCCTCTTGCGCGGCCTTGCCGTGCAGGAAGGTCACGTGCGTGCCGGGCTGCAACCGGTATTGGCCATCGACCACGACGGTCTCGCCGGCCTTCAGGCCGGAGTCGATCAGCGCCTGGCCTTCGCTGATCTGTGCAATCTTGACCGGGCGTACCTGTACCGACTGATCCGGCATCACGACATAGACGTAGGAGCTTTGCGGGCCCTGCTGCACGGCGCCTGCAGCGATGGTCAACCCGTCGGGCTCGGTCCTGAGCAGCAGCCGTGCATTCACCAGCTCCCCGGGCCAGAGCAGGCGCTGCGCATTGGGAAAGGTGGCGCGCAAGCGAATGGTGCCCGTGTTCTGGTTGATCTGGTTGTCGATCAGCAGCAAGTCGCCTTCGTCAAGTCTGGTTTTTTCGTCCTGGCTGTACGCGAAAACCTTGACCGGCCCCTTTGCCATCTGTCGCTGGATTTCGGGGAAGGTGGTCTGCGGCAATGTGAAGATCAGCGAGATCGGCTGGATCTGGGTCAAATCGACCAGGCCGTTGGCGTCGGTCGGATGGATGATGTTGCCTTCGTCGATCTGCCGGATCCCGGTGACGCCATCGATCGGCGCTGTCAACTTGGTGTAGCCGAGATTGACCTGCGCATTCTCGATCACCGCCTGATCGCTCTTCACGGTGGCCTGCAGCTGGGCAACTTGCGCCTTCTGGGTATCGACCAGCTGGCCGGTCGCAAAGCCCTTGGCCTGAAGCGGCACATAGCGGTTGAGGTTGGCTTCGGCGTTGAGCAGCTGGGCCTGGTCGCGATCCCGGTTTGCGATCGCCTGATCGAGCTGGGCCTGGTAGGGGCGCGGGTCGATTTCGGCGAGCACGTCGCCCTTGTGCACGGTCTGCCCCTGCACGAAGCTCACCTTGATCAGCGGACCGGTGATCTGGCTGCGCAGAACGACGTTGTTGAACGCGATCACGGTACCGACCCCGCGCAGGTAGATTGGCACCGGATGGGCGGCGACCTCCGCCGCGACCACGGGGGTCGGCGGCGGCGGCGCCTCCTGGGTTGGCTCGGCCTTGGACTGGCGCCACCACGCCATGCCGGCGGTGGCAATTCCGATCAGCACGGCGGCCGTTAAAACCACAGGACCCTTGCGCATGGGGTGGTGAACCTTTTTGGAGATGGCCTAACAACCGCCAGCAGAAACGCTCCCGTTGGAACTGGGGCTCGTCGATGTCCCCAGCGCCGAAGACGCAGTCATTGGACAGGGCGCCACGGTCGCGCTCGGAACAGCGGGGGTTTGACTCTCGCCGGGCGTACCGAGATCGATGGCGCCGAGAGGAATGCCAGAACCGCTCGCCGATCCCGTCGTCATTCCCGAGATCGAGCTATCCGAACTGGATCCCGTCGACGCCTGGGATGAACTGCTCGCATTCGAGCAGGCGGAAGAAGTGCTCGAGCCGCCGCCGTCGAAGGCCGCGTTGGAGGCCGTATTCGGGCACGGCATCTGCAGCGGACTCAATCCCGGTGGAATGAGTTCGGTCGCGCCAAGCGGGATGCTGCCGGAGCTGGAAGAGGAGGATGGCGAGGGCGTGGTTCCCAGCGGCGAGGTGGTGCCCATGCCTGGCGTCTGGCTCGCCTGCGCGCTGGCCGAGACAGTACTTGCAGACCACAAGATACTTGCAGACCACAAGGTTGCCGCCAACATGCATGAGCCGCGCATCGAAGTCCCTCGCGTCGAACGCTGGTTAGACCGCAAACACCGACCGAGCCGACTTCGCCGATCAGGATCGCGATACGGTGCGGATGCTCCGCTGCCTTCACAAACCCTCTTCGGACCAATGGGTTCCAGCATCCCGATCGGCGTGTCGCCGGCCACGGCGTATCCGCACGTGATTTTTTCTCGTGATTCCAGCGGCTTTTGCGCAGATGCGGCCTGTCGGCCAGTTGCAAAGCACCCAACACCCTTACGAAAATTTCACGCTTCGGTTGGTGGGCTCTGGCGACGGTGTGAGAGTGCCTACCGCCTCGTCAGGCGATGCTAATCGACGCGGATGCCGCCGGCCTTGATCGGTGTCGCCCATTTGACGATCTCGCTTTGCACGAATGCTGCCAGATAGTCCGGCGTGGTGCGCTCTTCGGAGACGAATTGCAGGCCGACGCTTTCGAGTTTTTCACGCACCGCCGGGGTCTTCATTGCCTCGACGGTGGCGTCATGCAGCTTGTTGACGATGGCCTCGGGTGTCCCCTTGGGCAGGAAGAACGCGTTCCAGGTATAGGCTTCCACGGCAAAACCTTGCTCGATCGCGGTTGGAATTTCGGGCAGGGCCGGCGATCGTGCCTTGGTCAGGATGGCGATCGCTTTCACGGTGCCGGCGTCGATCTGGGCTTTGGCGGAGGTGATGATATCGCAGAGGTAATCGACCCGGCCGCTGATCAGGTCCTGCATCGCCGGATTGGCGCCCCGGTAGGGAACGTGAACGACGTCGAGCCCGGCCACCATGTTCATCAACGCGCAGCCGAGATGGATCGCCGAACCGGTGCCGGCGGAAGCGTATTGCATTTTCGCGCCATTGGCCCTGGCATAGGCCACGAATTCCTTCATGTTGGCGGCAGGAAAATCCTTGCGCGCGATCAGCACCAACGGGGCTTCGACCATCAGCGCGACGGCGGCGAAATCCGTCGTCGCATTATAGGCGGGCTTCTCGAACAGGGTTTGGTTCTGCGCCTGCGTTCCAACCGTCCCGAGCAGAAAGGTGTAGCCGTCGGGGGTGGCCTTCGCGACCCGGTCGGCGCCGTTCATGCCGCCGGCGCCGCCGACATTTTCGACCATGACCGGCTGGCCCAGGATCTCCCCCATGCGCTGCGCGAACAGCCGCGCCGGCACGTCGTTGGGTCCTCCGGCCGCGAACGGATTGATCATGGTAAGTGGCCGGCTCGGCCATTCCGCGGCGTCGGCAACCGGCGCCAAGCCCAGGGCGGCAACGGCGATCAGCGTGGTGAGGGCTTTGCACATGCTTGGCTTCCTTGCCTGCGGGTTTTGGCTCAGACGAACGAGATCGCTTCGGCCATCTCCAGGATGCGCCGAATTTCGACCAAAGCGCGCTCGAGTTCCGCTTCGGTGGCGGGCGCGCCCAGACAAAGCCGGACGCCGAGGCTTTCACGTTCCATCCGCTGCAGCGTGCCGGGCGGCGCCAGGGTAATGCCCGCCTGCGCGGCCTGCGCAATCAGGGCCGCCAGCGTGCGGCCCGCGGGCAGCGGCAACCAGATGTGAAAGCCGGGCGCAGTCGTGGCGGCGGCCGGCAGCCACGCCTGCAGGATGCGTCGCACGATGGCGTCGCGCGCCGCGGCCTTGTCGCGTTTCAGCCGCGCCTGCCGGGCCAGTCCGCCATTGTAGATCAGCCTCGCCACCACTTCAGCCATCACCGGCACCGCCATCCAGCCGGTGGCGCGCAACGCATTGATCGAACGATCGCGAAACGCTTCCGGCGCGATCATCGCGGCGATGCGAAGACCGGGGGCCAGGCATTTGGCAAAACTCACGATATAGAAACTGCGCTCGGGAATGAGCCGCGACAGCGGCGGCAGCGGCGGCGACAGCAGATATCCGTAGGCGTCGTCCTCCAGCAGATAGGCGCCGTGCTTGCGAACGATCTCGGCGATGATCTTGCGCCGTTCCAGCGGCATCACCGAGCCGGTCGGCGTCTGCAGCGTCGGCATGCAATAAAGCACGCGCGCCCCGGTCTCGGTAAAGGCGCGATCGAGATTTTCCGGAATGAGCCCGGCGGCGTCGGTGGCGACGCCGTGCAGCCGATAGCCTGATTGCGCCGAGAGCGCGAGCATGCCCGAATAGGTGTAGCTTTCGGTCAGCACCATGTCGCCCGGCTGCGCCACCATGCCGAGCGCGATCGACAGCGCATGCTGCCCGCCATGGGTGATGAAGAGGTGGTCGGCGTCGGCCGTGACGCCGAGCGAGCTGAGCCAGACCACCATCGCCTCGCGATGCCGGCGCAGGCCCTGATGCGGCAGATATCCGAGCAGGTTCGACATCTCGCCGTCGGCGACGATCCCGGCCAGCACCGACGCAATGACGTCGTCTTCCCCGGTATAGGGCGGCACATTCAGCGCCAGATTGATTGTCGTCTCGGAGGGGCCGAGGCCGCGCGGCTCGGGCCGCCGCCGTTGCACGAAGGTGCCGCGTCCGATCTCGCCGGAGATCAGGCCGCGCTGCTCGGCCTCGGCATAGGCTTTCGAGATCGTTCCGACGCTGAGCTTGAGCCGCTGCGCCATGCCGCGCTGGGGCAACAGCCGCATCCCGGGCTTGACGCGGCCCGCATCGATATCGGCCTGCAGCGCCAGCACGAAAGCGAGATAGCGTGGCCCCTGGATCGCAGCAAGCGTCGGTACCCAGTCGGTCATTTGTCGTTTTCCGCCGCCCGCATCGGCAAAGCCTGCCGATCGCATTTTCTAACTAGTACAATTCTCGAATTGTTGCAATGTCTTGCCGAGGCCTCATCGCTTTTTCGCAAATTTTACCGAGCCTGAGGAGATCTGTCGTCCTAACATTATGTTTAAAAAACGTTATTTTTTGCAAGTCCACCGCTGCATTCGTTCAATTGAACCAGATCAATCGTTCGTCATCCTCCCGATTGCCTCAGTTTGTGTTTGACAATTTCGGCGCCAGGCTTCTATCGTCCGGCCCAAGGCGGCGGGTACGCACAAGCTGCCGGTGAATGATGGGAGCGCAGTTTGATCTACGAAATCCGGGTCTATGAAGCCGCAGACGGCCGTGCCGACGCCATGCGCCGCCGCTTTTGCGATCATGTGGCCAGCAAATTCTTTCCCCGTCACGGCATCGAGCTGCTTGGCGCGTTCACCGCGCCGCTGGAAGATGGCCGCCTGACTTACATGACACGTTTCGCCGACGAGGCCGCGCGCAGCAAAGCCTGGGCTTCCTTCGCCGCGGATCCGGAATGGACGGCGCTGAAGGCGGCCACCGAAACCGAAGGCCCGCTCTTGAAAAGCCAGACGGTTTCGCTGCTGTCACCGGCCATTCCCGGTCTGCCGCTCGGCTAGCCGTCAGCATGAAACCCGCCCCCTTCGATTATGTGAGGCCGGGCTCGCTGGCCGAGGCCTGCGAGCTTTTGGCTGGCGACGAGGATGCGCGGCTGATCGCGGGCGGGCAGACGCTGGTGCCGATGCTGGCGATGCGGCTCGCCCGTCCGGCCAAACTGATCGATATCATGCGATTGCCGGAACTCGCTGGGATCCGCGCGCAGGACGGCGCCGTGCTGGTCGGCGCCACCACCCGACAGGCGCAGGCCGAGCGCGATGCCGTGATCCGCGGCTCGGTGCCGCTGTTGGCGCGCGCGCTGCCCTGGGTCGGACATCCACCGACCCGCAACCGCGGCACCATCGGCGGTTCGATCGCCAACGCAGATCCGTCGGCGGAAATTCCGCTGGTCGCGGTGACGCTCGGAGCCGAGATCATGCTGGCCACCACCAGCGGCCCGGCATCGATGGCGGCGGATGATTTCTTCATCGGACCGATGCTGACCACGATCGGTCTGGGCGATTGCGTGCGCGCGGTCCGCTTCCCGGTCTGGCCGCAGCGGCGCGTCGGCACCGGGTTCTTCGAGATCAGCGCCCGGCGCTCGGATTTTGCGTTCGTTGCCGCCGCCGCCCAGGTCGCGCTCGACGATGACGATCGATGCGTTGCCGTCACGCTCGGCGTCGGCGGCGTCGGCGACCGGCCGCTGCGGCTGGATATTTCCTCTCTCATTGGCACCAGGCTTGACCCGGCAGTGGTCGCTGCAGCCATTCATGCCGCGTCCGTCGAGATGGACGCGATGACGGATCTGCATGCCAGCGCCGCCTATCGCCGCCGCGTCGCCACCACGCTCTGCATTCGTGCCCTCGAGCAGGCGCGCGCGGATGCGGCCGCCAGAGCCACGGAAGGCACGCGATGAAGGTCGAATTGCGCATCAATGGCGCAGCCCGCTGCGCGGAGATCGAGCCGCGCCAGACCCTGCTCGACGCGCTGCGCGAGAATTTTCTGTTGACCGGCACCCATGCCGGCTGCGAGCACGGGGTCTGCGGCGCCTGCACCGTGCTGGTCGACGGCGAGCCGGTTCGATCCTGCCTGATGTTCGCGGTGCAGGCGGACGGTTACGAGATCACGACCATCGAAGGTCTGGCGCCGGCGCCGGGCGAGCTCAGCGTGATCCAGGATGCGTTCTGCGAGACCCACGGCCTGCAGTGCGGATACTGTACGCCCGGCATGATCCTCGCTGCGCATGCGCTGCTGCAGCACACCGTGACGCCGAGCCGGGAAGAGATCGTTGAAGCGATCTCGGGCAATATCTGCCGCTGCACCGGCTACGGGCAGATCATCGAAGCGGTCGAATTCGCCGCCGCCCGGTTGCGGGTCGCCAATACGCCGCGGCCACAGCAGGTTGCGCATGATCATGCACACGCCGAACATGATGCGCCGGTCGAAGGCGTGCTGGCAGCGGCGGAAGCCGATGAACCTGCCGTGGAGGCGAAATGAGCGCCGATCCCGCCAGCTTCCGTTTTGTCTCGACCAACCGCCGGGTTCGCGAGGACCGCCGTTTTGTCGCCGGTCGCGGCCACTTCGTCGCCGATGTCGCGGTTGAGGGCATGCTGCATGTCGCGATCCTGCCGTCGCAGCATCCCTCGGCGCGTATCGTCTCGATTGACGCATCGGCGGCGCTTGCGATGCCTGGCGTGCATTATGTGCTGTTGGGCGACGAACTTGCCGCCGCCACCGATCCTTTGATGAACGGACTCGATACTCCAAACGTCCGGCGCCATCCGCTGGCGGTGGGGCAGACCCGCTATGCCGGCGAATGGGTGGTTGCGGTGGTGGCCGACAGCCGCGCGCGGGCCGAGGACGCCAGCGAAAAGGTCCGCGTCACTTACGAACCGCTGCCGTTCGTGATCAATGCCGAGGACGCCTTGAAGCCGGACAGCCCGCCGGTTCATTCCGCGCACGGCTCCAACGTATTGCTGGACCGAACTTTCGTCTGGGGCGAGGTGGAGAAACACTTTGCGGAAAGTCCGCGCCAGCTTTCGTTTCGCGTCACCTGGGGGCGCAACTCCACGGTTCCGATCGAGACCTTCGGCGTCGTCGCCTCCTGGGATCCCTGGCGCGACATGCTGGACGTCTGGGCCTCGATCCAGATGCCGAAATACCCCGATCAGATCGCCCGCGCGTTGCGGATTCCCGCCAATTGCGTCCGCGTGCATCAGGATGTCGACGTCGGCGGCAGTTATGGGGTCAAGCGCGGCATCAAGCAGACCGTGCTGGTGGCGCATCTGGCGCGGCGGCTCGGCCGGCCGGTGCGCCTGATCGAGGACCGGCTGGAGAACATGCGCGGCGGCGACGCCCACGGTCCGGAACGGATTTTCGACGTCGACGTCGCCTTCAACGACGCCGGCATCGTCAAGTCGATGAAGATTCGCGCGCTCGACAATGCCGGCGCCTATGCCGGCCGTGCGCCGTTCCAGCTGGGCAAGCCGATCGGCGCCATCGTCGGCCCCTACAAGATCGAAAGCGTGCAGTACCGCGCGCAATCGGTCACCACCAACAAGGCGGTACAGGAAGCGGTGCGCGGCTTTGGCCAGGCGCCGACCAATTACGCGATCGAGACCGCGATCGACAAGGTGGCCGCCGCGGTGGGCCTCGAACGCATCGAGGTGCGGCGGCGCAATTTCATCGACAGGCACGAGTTTCCCTATCTGATCCCGAGCGGCAGCACCTATGACAGCGGCGACTATCACACCGTGGTCGACAAGGTGTTCGCGCATATCGATTTCGCGGCGATGGAGCGGGAGCGTGACCGGCTGCGCGCTTCCGGCCTGCTGGCGGGCATCGGCATCGCCGCCTGTCTGGAGCCGAGCGGCGGCAACTCGTCGTTCGAGCCGCTGCTGAACGAGAAGAACACCACCACCACCTGGATGGATTCCTGCCGCATCAATATCGACGCGCTCGGCTTCGTCACGGTGACGATCCACAACACCTCGTCGGGCCAGGGCCACGAAACCTTGGTCGCCACCGTGATCGGCGAAGTGCTGCAGATCGAGCCGGATCTGATCCGGGTGATACGACCGGATTCGCTGGCCTGTCTGCCCTCCAACTCGCCGGTTGGCAGCCGGATGGCGATCATGCTCGGCGGCGCGGCGTTCCATGCGGCGCAAAAGCTCAAGACAAAACTGACACGGATCGCGGCGCATCAGTTCGGCCTGGTCAGCGACAAGGTGGCCTATGCCTTGGGTGGCGTCCGCGATCCCTCGAGCAGCCGGCAACTCGGCTGGGCGGAAATCGTCAATATCGCGCATCGCCAGTATCATCTCTTGCCCGAGGGCATGGAGCCGGGCCTCGAGGCGACCCATGTGATGCAGGTGCCGACCGGCACCAGGCTGCCGGAAAACGGCCGGGTGCAGATGTATCCGTGCCACTCCTTCGAGTTTCACGTGGTGCTGATGGCGATCGATCCAGCGCTCGGCAAGCCGGAAATCCGCCGCTACGTGATCGGTCACGATTGCGGCACGGTGATCAACCCGCATATCGTCAAGGGCATGACGCTGGGCGGCGTCGCCCACGGCCTCGGCGCCGCGCTGCTGGAGGAATTCGTCTATGACGACGAAGGCCATCTGATCACCCAGAGCTTCATGGACTATCTGCTGCCGTCCTCGCATGAAGTGCCCGAGATCGAGATCGTGCATCACTGCACGCCGTCGCCCTTTACGGTGTTCGGCCAGAAGGGTTCCGGCGAAAGCGGCTATCTCGGCGCGCCCGCCGCGATCGCCTCCGCTGTCAACGACTGCGTCGCGTCGCTCGGGATCGGCTTCAACAAGCTTCCGATCCGGATTTCCGCCATCGGTGACGCCATCGCCGAGGCGCAACAGAACCAACCGCAATCGCCATTGAAACAAGGGCCAGCCCAATGATCATCGACTGCCATGCCCATCTGGTGCCGCCGAGCCTGCTGGATGCGATCCGCAACCAGGCCTCGCAGTTTCCCTCGATCCGCCTGATCGAGGACGGCGGAAGTCTCGGCTTCTCCTTTGCCGGCGGCAAGCCGACCCGGCCGGTGTCAAAGCCGCTCAGCGACATCCCCGCCCGGCTGAAATGGATGGACGAGCAGAAGATCGAACGTCAGGTGGTCGGCGGCTGGCTCGACATGTTCGGTTATGAAGTGCCGGCGGAGGAGGGCGCCAACTGGTCGCGGCTTATCAATGCGCATCTGGCGCAGACCGCGCTGCGCGAGCCGCGGTTCGCCGCGCTGGCCACCGTTCCCCTGCAGGATGGCGCCCGCGCCGCCGAGGTATTGCGCGAGGCGCATGCTGCCGGATTCAAGGGCGCGATGATCGGAACCCAGCCCAAGGGCAAGGGCGGGGTGCTCGACGATCCCTCGCTCACGCCATTCTGGGAAGCCGCCGACCAGTTGGGATCGGTGGTGTTCATCCATCCGGTGTTCGAAAGCGGCGACGACCGCGTGCATGATTACGGCATGGCCAATGCGGTGGGACGGATCACGGATACGCTGATCGCGATGTCGCGGCTGATCTATGCCGGTCACGTCACCCGCTATACGCGCGCGAAGATCGTCGCCGGTATCGGCGGCGCGGCGCTGCCTTATGTGATTGGCCGGCTGCGCCGGAATTATTCCCTCGACAAGGACAAGCTCGGCGATCCCGACGCGGCGCTCGCCGCGCTATACTACGACACCATCGTGCAGGATCCGCGCGCGCTGCGCTACCTCGCCGACATCGTCGGCGCCGGGCGCATCATGATGGGGTCGGACATGCCGTTTCCAATCGGCGATCTGGCGCCGACCAACATCGTCGCCGCCACCAGCTTTTCCGATGCCGAGCGCGTCGCGATCAATGGCGGCCTGGCGCGGCAGCTGTTCGGTCTGTGAGGAAACCGCATCCATGAAACTCGACATCGGCGGCGCCGAAACTATTCAAGCTCCGGTCGAAGCGCTCTGGAAAGCGCTCAACGATCCCGTCGTGCTCACCCGTTGCATCCCCGGCTGCAAGACCATGACCGAGATTGCGCCTGACGCCTACAAGGTCGAGATGCAGTTGCGGGTCGCGGCGGTGGGCGGTTCGTTCGAAGGCGAGATCGCGCTGTCGGACAAGCAGCCGCCGAAGTCCTGCAGCATCAGGGTTTCCGGCGCCGGCACGCTGGGCCACGGCAACGGCAGCGCGCGTTTCGAGATCGCGCCGGACGGGCCTGACCAGTCGCGGTTGACCTATCAGGGCGCCGGTGAAATCGGCGGCCTGGTTGCCGGTGTCGGCCAGCGAATCCTGAGCAGCGTTTCAAAGCATCTGGTCGGACGGTTTTTCACCGCGCTGCGCCAGGAATTCGAGGCGTCGGCCGAGGGTGCCGCGAAATAGATGTGGCGAAGGCATTTTCGGAGAAGTCGGATGAACAGGATACTCGCCGGCCTGGCTTGCGTCGCCGCGCTGCTGCCTGCGGCGTCCCAGGCGCAGGCCCCCGAGCCGCTCAGCATTGTCGTGTTCGGCGCACCGTCGCTGGGAGCGCTTCTGCCGCCGGTGATCAAGGCGCAAAAGCTCGACGAGAAGAACGGTCTGTTGATCAGTTTTGAGGAACGCACGCCGGACGCCTATACCGCGCAATTCAACTCCGGCGAATTCCAGCTCGGCGGCAGCGCCTCGCTGCTGACAGTCGGGCTTGCCGATCTGCGCGGCGTCAAGGTCACCTATCTGTTCAACCTGTTCGACTACTGGGGAGCGGTCGTCACCTCGCGGCCCGAGATCAGGACTTTGAAGGATATCGAGGGCAAGGACCTCGCCGCGGCCAAGGGCACCACCAACTATGTGATGTTCGACTGGTTCGCGCGGCAGCTCGGCGCCGATACCGCGAAATTCGCCGTGATCAATACCGCGACTCCGGGCCTGATCGGCTATGCGATGGCCGACCGCGCGGCGGCGGTCCAACTCTGGGAGCCGGCCTATACCACGCTGGTGTCGAAGAAGAGCGAGCTGCGAACCATCGACCTCGGCATTGCCGAGAGCTGGAAGAAATTCACCGGCAGCCGCAACATTCCCTACCTCGGCGTCGCCGCCCACATCGACTGGGTGGCAAAACATCAAAGCCTGGTGCCAAAACTTTACGCGGCCTATCGGCAGGCCGCCGAATGGGTGAGCGCTCACCCCGACGAGGCGTCGAAACTGATCGCGGCCAAGGCAACGCCGGAGGACCAGAAGGCGATCGCGGACCTCATTCGCGCCAATGACCGGCTCGGCATGAACTTGCAATGGGCCTCGGATGTGGCGAAGGAAATCGCTTCCGTCTATGCAGCCGGCAGATCGATCGCCTTCTTGCCCGCAGAGCCGTCGGCCGCGACCATCTACCAGGCGTCCGGCCAATGAGCGGGACAGCGCCGCAGCCCCTCTGGTCGCGGCTGGCAAGCCTGTCGTTCGCGGCGGTAAAACGGCTGGCGGTCTCGGCGCTGCCGTTCGTGGTGGTGATATTGCTTTGGCAGTTCGCCTCGCTGTTCTTCCCGCGCTTTCTGTTCCCATCGCTGATCGATGTATTCTGGCGCTGCATTGAGATCTTCTCGAGCGGGGCGATGTTCGCCGACGTGCTGGCGACGATCTACCGGATTCTGGCCGGGCTTGCCGGCGCCTTCATCGTCGGCGGCCTGCTGGCGCTCTTGATGGTGCGCTCGCGCGCCATCGACCAGTTCCTGTCCCCCATCCTGACGCTGTTCCAGGGCATTCCCGCGCTGTCCTGGGTGGTGTTCGCGATCATATGGTTTCACGGCGTCGAGTTCCGGATCTTCTTCATCATGGTGATGACGACGCTACCGGCCTTCACCTTTCAGGTACTGGGCGCCTTGCGCGCGATGTCCAGGGACCTGATGGAGATGGTGTTCAGCTTCCGTCCCACCCGTATAAAGCTGTTCCGGGTGATGATCGCGCCGGCGATCCTGCCGGACATTCTCACCGCCTGGAAAGTCAATCTCGGCAACGCCTCACGGGTCGTCGTGGTCGCCGAACTGGTCGGCGCTACCGGCGGCGTCGGTTATCAGCTGTTGCAGCAGCAGCAGCTGTTCGACATGGCCGGCGCTTTGGCCTGGACGCTGCAACTGGTGTTTTTCGTGCTGATCGTGCAGGGCGCGCTGACATTGATCGAAAATACCGCGTTTCGTTATCGTGCGGTGTCGGAGCGCGGCATATGAAGGACAGCGTCGCGCCGGGCGAGGCCGCCATTCACCTCGACCAGGTCAGCAAGGTATTTGGCAAGAACGGCAGCGATACCACCTACCGCGCGGTCGATGGCCTCAACCTCGAGGTTCGCCCCGGCCAGATGCTGGCGATCCTCGGCAAGACCGGCTGCGGCAAGTCGACGATCTTCAACATGATCGCAGGGCTGACCGAGCCGACCACCGGCACGGTGCGAGTCAGCGGCCGCGATCCGTTCTCGGATTTCGACTGGTTCCGCGGCAAGATGGCGATCGTGTTCCAGAGCGACCGGCTGCTGCCGTGGCGCAGCGCGCTCCAGAACGTCGAACTGGGGCTGGAAATGCTCGGGATGCCGGCGGCGGAGAGGCGGGCTGCGGCGCAGCTGTGGCTCACAAAGCTCGGACTCGGCGGCCACGAGCACGACTACCCGCACGCATTGTCCGGCGGCATGCGCCAGCGCGTCTCGATCGCGCGGGCCTTTGCCACCAATGCCAATATCCTGCTTTGCGACGAGCCGTTCTCCGCGCTCGATGAATCGACGGCGGGGCGGCTGCGTGCGGAATTCGTCCGGCTGGTCAAGGAGAACGGCAAGACCGCGGTGTTCATCACCCATTCCATCAGCGAGGCGCTCGAGATCGGCGACCGCATCGTGGTGCTGAAGCGCCCGGCGATGATCGCCTATGATATCAGCTTCGACGCCGGCACCGGCCTTGAACAACGCGAGCTGATCCGCAGCCGGATCGGTGACGTGCTCGCGGCGTGAGGGCGTCAAGCCGGCTATCGCGCGAGGTCTGAAACGGGCTAAAAAGGCGACATCATTCGATCACCTCGTCGGCGGCGCCCAGCAGCGTCGCCGGCATATCCAGGCCAAGCGCCTTGGCCGTGTTCATTATTGGGGCCGGGCCTGGAACGTCCCCCGGGATCATGACGATGCCGCGAGCTGACTCGGCAGTATGGCGGCGAGCAACGCCGGATAAGAACCGCCATCGGCGTGCAAGGCCCACAGCCGCATGGTTTCGATGTCCGGCGCCAGATAGCGGTCACGGTCGAGGAAGGCCACTCTGGAGCGGATAGCAGCGAACTCCCCCTCGATCAGCGGGGAGCTCTTCAGCGGGCGCTTCAACTCGATGCCCTGTGCCGCGGCCATGGCTTCGATGCCGACAATGACGGCGCTATTGTCCACCATGTCGCCGAGGCGCCGCGCCGCGTAGGTCGCCATCGATACGTGATCCTCCTGATTGGCCGAGGTCGGAATACTGTCCACGCTTGCGGGGTGAGCCAGCGACTTGTTCTCGGAGGCGAGAGCGGCGGCGGTAACCTGCGCGATCATGAATCCGGAGTTGAGCCCTCCGTCGCGCACCAGAAATGGCGGCAGACCCGACAAGGTGCTGTCGACCAGCAGCGCCAGACGCCGCTCCGCCATCGCGCCGATCTCGGAGATCGCGAGCGCAACAATGTCCGCGGCGAAGGCCACCGGCTCGCCGTGAAAATTACCGCCCGAGATCACTTCGCCGGTGGCGGCAAACACCAGCGGATTATCCGACGCCGCATTGGCTTCGATCACCAGCACGCGCGCCGCATGCGTCATATTGTCGAGACAGGCGCCCATCACCTGCGGGATGCAGCGCACCGAATAGGGGTCCTGCACCCGTCCGCAGTCGGCATGAGAGGGCACGATCTCGCTGCCTTCGAGCAGCGCAAGCACCGCGGCGGCGACCGCGATCTGCCCGGGCTGGCCCCGCGCCTGATGGATTCGCGGGTCGAAGGGTTTGATCGAGCCCTGGATGGCTTCGAGCGAAAGCGCGCCTGCGACCAGCGCTGAGGCGAATACCTCTTCCGCGCCGAACAGGCCGGCGAGCGCAAGAGCGGTCGAGACCTGCGTGCCATTGAGCAGGGCAAGACCCTCCTTGGCGCCCAGCACCAGGGGCTGTAGCCCGACGATTGCCATGGCTTCGGCCCCTTTGACGATTGTTCCGTCGGCGGTGAAAGCCTCGCCTTGGCCGATCAGCACGCAGGCCAGATGTGCAAGGGGGGCCAGGTCCCCGGACGCCCCGACCGATCCCTTGGCCGGAATGCGGGGCGTGATGCCGGCGTTGAACAGCGCGAGCAGCGCGTCGGCCAACTCGGCCCGGACGCCGGAATGCCCACGCGCTAAACTGACGATCTTGGTCGCGAGCACCAATCGGACCACGGCAGGCGCCAGCGGTTCACCGGTACCGACACTGTGCGACAGCACCAGATTGCGTTGCAGTTCGGCCAGGTGGTCGTTGCTGATGCGCGTGCTCGCCAGTTTGCCGAAGCCTGTGTTGATGCCGTAGACCACCTTGTCGCTGTCGACGATGGCCTGAACTGCGGCCTGAGCGGCTCGCATGCCTTCGGTAACCAGAGGATCCAGCGACAGCGTGATGCCGCCGGCATGGATGCGTCGGAGCAACGCCAGGTCGACAGCACCTGGCTTCAGTACAGCCGTGTTCGGGAAGGCGGGATTGCCAGGGGATGGGGTCATGATATTTTTTGTTCCAGGTGTCTGTGCCGGCTGAAAAGGCAGGAACCGGAAACTCACGGTTACGCCGCCAAGCGGTCTATTCCCCCGCTCTCGGGATTCCGCTTTTATTCGCGGTGTTCATGGTCGAATAGTTCCGCGGCAATTTGCGCCGATGAAATGGCCTCTCTCCAGCGTCGAACTGGCCATGGGCGCCACCAAGTGTCGCGGTGCGCCAAAAGTGGAAGGCATTGAAGTCTGAACCATGTCGGATCAGATCGCAATGCGACTGAGGCAGCCGCTCTCGTTATTGCGGGCGCCCGACGGCGAGTTCGGCGAGCGACGCCTCGGCGCGGCGCTCGAAGATGACGGCGCCCTGGCGTTTGGCGATGTCGCGGGCGGTCGCGAAGGCCGACTGCGCCGCGGCCTTGCTGTCCCGACTGAGCGCCAGCAAACATGCGCCGCGCAAGCGATAGATTTCCGGCAAGTAGAACCCGACGCCGGGTTCGTCGATCCCTGCGGTGGCGCGCTCGAGATGCGCCAAAGCATCCGCCGGACGGCCGGCGGCCAGCAACACTTCGGCGGCGAGGCCGAGATAATATTGCGGGAGCGGACCGACCGCCGTCGCATTGCCGATCTCGGCGTCGATCCGCCGCACGGCGTCGGCGACGCCTGAGCCGATCGCGGCAGCCCAGCTCGCCACAACGACGCTGCTGGCGCGCCACGGCGACAAGCCGAATTTCTCCGCCAGCCCCAGCGCCCGCTGCGCCGCCGTGAAGGTGGCGTCGCGATCGCCTCCCAGCTGATGACCGATGCTGCCATTGTGCAGCGAATGAGCGAGGCTGTTGGGATGATCCAGCATTTCAGCCAGCGCGAGGGATTTCGCGAGGCTTTGTCTGGCCTTTTGCGCGTCGCCCGCAAGCTGAAAGGAATTGCCGCACTGCGAGTGCGCGCAAACGCCGGGATCATGGCCTCCGAACTGGTGGCCGAGGTGACGGTGGCGGTTGATGTCGTAGAGCTCGAAACCGTTGTGGCAACCCTCAAGCGCGTCGACGACGTCGCCGCGAAAAAAAGCCGTCGACCACTGGCAATGGTAGGCTTCGAGCAACTGCTCGGTGTTGCCGGAAAGCTGCGCGAGCGCCACGAGTTCACTAGCCCGGTCACGCGCCAGGGCGGTCTTTCGCCTGAGATTGGCGTTGATCCAGAGGCCCCATTTGGCCTCAAACAATCCGGTGCTGTCCCCCAGTTTCTCGCCGATCTCGCTGGCCCGGGTGTAGGCGTCCTCCACCTCCACGCTCTGCAGACCGCGCACCACGACCGACGCCGAACCGAGCTTGAGCAGAAAATCCAGCTGCCGGCGCATCCGGTCGTGCGGCGGCAAGGTTGCGGCAGACACAAGGCCGGCCGAAAAATGCGCGAGCGCTTCCGGATAGGCCGAACGGCTCACGGCCTGATCGCCGGCGCGCATGCGATAGTCGCAGGCGGGAGCCGGCAAGCCGGCGGCGCCGAAATGATACGCCAGCAGGTCCGGCTCGCTCGCGGCAATGTCGGCGAAATTCTTCTCAAGCGCATGGCCGATGCGCTCGTGCCATTGGCGCCGCCGCGCCAGAAGCAGGCTCTCATACGCGACGTCACGTACCAGCGCATGCTTGAAGCTGAAGCTGCGTTGCTGGGCGCGCTCCTCGGGAAAGACAATTCCCGCCGTAACAAGCCTGGCAAGCGCGGCCTCCAGTTCGGAGGCTGCCCTGGCGGCAACCGCATCGAGCAGCGCAAAAGTAAACTGCCGGCCGATGACGGCGGCGATCTGGGCCACCTCGCGCGCTCCGCCCAGGCGGTCGAGGCGAGACATCAGCGAATCCTTCAGTGTCGCGGGCACCTCGCTGCCTTCGTCCGCCGATTCCATCACGCTCTTGGTCAACTCCTCCACGAACAGCGGCACGCCATCGGTCTTGGTGACGATTGCGGCGACGGTTTCCGCCGACAGGCCGTGGGCGGCGGCGACGCCCGCGGCCAGTTGCGTGCATTCCTGACGGCTCAGCCGACCGAGTGTCAGCAGGGTCGCCTGCGGCCGCGCCAGCCAGGGCGGCGCGAAATCCGGGCGCGCCGTGACCAGCGCAAGCGATTTTGCCTGGCCCATGCTGTCGATCAGGCGCATCATCAATTCGAGCGTGGTGGCGTCGCTCCAATGCGCGTCCTCCAGCACGATCAGCACCGGATCGCTTTCGCCCATGCGCAGAAATTCGTCGACGATGAGGGCCAGGATCGACGCCTTGCGTTGAGCCGATGTCTGCGGCGATGGCTGCACCGCAGCCAGCGGAATCGACAAAAGTTCAGCCAGCAGCGGAATCGCCGCCGGGTCCGAGGCCGCCCGCTGCGCGAACAGGACGCCGAGCTTCTCGATACGCGCGGCCGCGGTGTCGGCCGCGGTGAAGCCGGCCGCGCGATTGAGATACTGGATCACCGGGTAAAGTGCGCTGTCGCTGTGATAGGGCGAGCACTGCAGCTTGATGCGGGCGTGGGACTCGCCGGCGAGCGCCTCCTCCAGCGCTTCGAGCGCGCGGGATTTCCCGATTCCGGCCTCGCCCATCAAGGTCACGATCTGGCCCTCGCCCTCCCGTGCCAGCCGCCAGCGCTCGAACAACAGTCCCATTTCATGGGCGCGGCCGATCAGCGGCAGATTTTGGCCGGTGCGGACGGCGGCAAAGCGACTTTCGACCGATGCTTCGCAGCGAACCCGAAAGGCAGGCACCGGGCGGGCGAATCCCTTCAGTTCGTGTTCCCCGGTGTGTTCGAGCTCGAACAGCCCACCCAGCAAGTTCTGGGTCGCCTCGCTGACCAGAATGGCGTCCGGGCCAGCCAGCGCCTGCAACCGTGCCGCCAGATTGGGAGTTTCACCGACGATGGTGCGTTCCTGCGCCGTGCCGGTCCCGATGATTTCGCCGACCACGACGAGGCCGGTGGCGATGCCGATCCGCGACTGCACCCGCGTCTGATCCGGCAATTCGATGCTACCGGCTTCCGCCAGGATGCCGATCGCGGCGCGAACGGCGCGTTCCGCCGCGTCCTCGAAAGCGCGCGGAAAACCGAAATAGGCCAGAACACCGTCGCCCATGAACTTGGCGACGAACCCGCCGTATCGCCCGATCGCGCCGGCGACGGCGTCCTGATAGCGCCGGATCAAGCCTCCGAGCAGTTCGGGGTCGACTTTGGCGGACAGTGCCGTCGAGCCAACCATATCGGCGAATAACACCGTAACCTGACGCCGCTCGGCGTCACCGGAACCCAGACCTTGAGGGTCGGAAGGCGCCGATGGGTCCACCCCGGCGGAGCGTCCGGCGATCGCCTTCATGAGGCGACGACGGTTTCCAAGCGAAACGCCCAGTTTTTCGAGATCGTGCTCGCTGAGGTCAGGCAGAATATCAAGGTCGATATCGTCGGCTTCGAACGCCTCGGCATATTGCTCGAGTTTGTGCCTGCGCAACCAGTCGCGAAGATCGCTCAATGCCGTCGGTTCCCAACCCTGCTCACGCTGCCTACCCTGGCACATGTGCGGAGATTTTCGCAGACCAAAGAAGCAACGCAACGCGCGAATGTCCGGGTCACCCTCTGGCCAGCTACCCGCCCGACCCGAGCCCCAGGCTTTGGTAGATCCGCCGTGCATAGGCGCCGAATTCATCCGTGGTCTTGATCGGCAGCGCGCGCGGAAACGGCAGCTCGATGGCGAAATATTCCGCCATCCGCGCCGGACCGGCGGTGAGCACCGCGCAATGCGAGGCCAGGAACACCGCCTCCTGGATGCTGTGGGTGACGAAGATGATGGTCTTGCCGCTCTCGCGCCAGATCCGCAGCATTTCCAGGTTCATCTGCTCACGGGTCAGGGCGTCGAGCGCGCCGAACGGCTCATCCATCAGGATCAGCTTGGGATCGTGGATGAAGGCGCGCGCGATGGCGGTGCGCTGCTGCATGCCGCCCGACAATTGCTGCGGATATTTGTCTTCGTAGCCGCCGAGGCCGACCAGATGCAGCAGATCGCGCGCCCGGGCCCGCGCTGCCTTGATCGGCAGGCCGACGATCTCCGCCGGCAACAGCACGTTGTCGAGGATGGTCCGCCATTTCAGCAGCAGCGCCTGCTGGAACACCATGCCGATGTCGCGCGCCGGATCGAACGGCGTGCGCGCATTGCCGATCTCGACGCTGCCGCCGTCGGCCTGGTGCAGCCCGGCGAGAATCTTCAGCACCGTGGTCTTGCCGCAGCCGGACGGTCCGACCAGCGAGACCAGTTCGCCTTCGCTTACATCCATGGTGACATCGGAGACCGCCAGAAATTCCTTGTCGTGCGACCGGTAGACCTTGCGGACGTTGCGCAGGCGGATGAAGGGTTGCGCCGTCATGCCAGCCATTTCTGCAGATTGGCGGCGACGAAGTCGTCGTCGGCGAGATCGGCGTGCTCGTTGCAGACCCGGTCGATCTCCTGCAACTGGCCGGGGCTGAGGCCCTCGGCCGGATCGAGACACCAGATTCCTTCCAGCAGCCCCTGCCGCCGCAGGATCTCGTGACAGCCGGCGATGCAGCCGTGGAAATCATGGATGACGTCGAACAGCGCGCTGTTGCAGTCGGTGACGCGGGCATCCAGCGCCAACAGGTCGGCCGGAACGCTGTCCTGGTGGCGCGCGGCGCGGCACCTGTCGAACAGCCGGATCGCGTTCGCGGTCCACACCGACCAGTGGCCGAGCAGACCGCCGCGGAAATAGACCCGGGTGGTGACGCCGCTGTCGCGCAGGTCGAACGGCAGCATGAGGTCGAGCAGGATGTGGTCGTCATTGCCGGTATAGAGCGCGACGCGGTCGAGCGCGCCGGCGGCACAGACGCCGCGCAACACGTCGAGGGTGCGGTAGCGGTTGAACGGCGCGATCTTGATGGCGATGACATTGTCGATTGCAGCAAAACGCCGCCAGAACTCCGCGCTCAGGATCACGCCGCCGACCGCCGGCTGCAGATAAAACCCGACCAGCGGGATCTCGCGGGCCACCGCCGCGCAATGGGCGATGATGTCGTCCTCGGTGGCGGATTTCATCGCCGCCAGGCTGAGCAGTCCGGCATGATAGCCGATGCCGCGCGCGATTTCCGCCTCGGCGATGGCCTGCCGGGTCGGACCGGCCAGCCCCGCAACCAGCGCCAGCGGGCGCGTGGTCCAGGCCGCCGCGGTCTCCGCCGCCAGTTCCAGCACCGGCCGGTACAGGCCGACTTCGCGGATGGCGAATTGCGTGGTGTGGACGCCGACCGCAAGACCGCCGGCGCCGGCGTCGATGTAATACCGCGCCAGCGCGCGCTGGTGGACGGGGTCGAGGGCGCGGGCGGAATCCAGCGCCAGCGGATGCGCCGGGATCACGGTGCCGTCGGCGATCAGGCGCCGCACCTCGGACTTCATCGCGCTGTGATGCATGGCGGCAATCCCTATCCAAATTCCGGGCCGGCGACGGCGAACGGTGCTTTGCCGGCGCGGGCGGTGGCGCGGCCGAACCGCATGCGCTGGAACGGCCGCTCGATGCTCCAGCCGGAGCCGGCCAGGCCTTGCAGGAACGCTTCCTGGCTGGCGACGGCGTCGATCAGCCAGGGGCCGGTCTCGGATCGAACGATCGCCTCGACCGCTTCGAGCGCCTGCGCCGGGTAATCGGCAAACAGCGGGCCGATATGCCTGTTGACACGGCCATCGCGGACAAGTGCTGCGGCGTCGCCGACCGACACCAGCCGGGAGCCCAAACGTCCGCCAAGTTCGCCGAGCAGGGCGCTGCGGTCGAACCCGATGCTGGCGGTGTCGCGCGCGATCAAATCATCAAGCGGGCCGGTCGACGGCGCGTGCGCCGCTTGCGGCTTGGCGGGTGACAAAACTTCAAGGCGCAGGCGCCGCAGCTGCAGCGTCGGGGTGAATCCGAGCGGACCATAGACCCTGGCGCCAGCGGGCGTCGCATCCAGCCAGGTTGTAAGACGCTGCTTGATCGCGACATCGAGACAGGCATCGACCAACCGGGTGGCAAGGCCGCGGCGGCGCCACTTTGCGGTGACCAGCACCATGCTGATCCAGGCATTGCCGGCGCCATAGGGCAGCAGGGCCGCGGTCGCGACCAGCCGGCCGCCATCGTCACGCACGCCGAACACGGTGCCCTGGCCGAGGAAAAACCGCCAGTCGGCTTCGCTCTGATTCCACTGCGCTTCCGCCGACAGTGCCAGCCCTTCGATGGCGTCGTCCGGACCGAGCCGGATGACGTCACGATGCTCAGTAGCGTCCATCGCGCACCTCGTATTTGGTCGGCTTGCCGAGACTGGGCATCGCGCGCGCGACCCAGTCGGCGGTCCAGTCGATCAGCTGCCTGGTATCGACCACCGGCAGGCCGAACAGTTTTACCGCCTTCGAGGTGTCGGTGAGCCAGGCGGTCGGCGCCTCCTCGCCCACGATCACCGGATCGCGGCCGAGCCGGGCGCCGAGCTCTGCCGCGAGATCGCGCACGCAAAGGATTTCGGGGCCGCTGACATTGATCGGCGACGTCGGGGTATCGCAATGCGCGAGGCAGCGCAGCGCTTGCGCTGCGGCATCGCCCTGCCAGATGAAATTGACGTGGCCGAGGCTGACGTCGATCGGCTGGCGCTTTATGATTTTGCTCGCGATGTCGTGCAGCACGCCATAGCGCATGTCGATGGCGTAATTCAGCCGGAACAGCCGGCCCGGCGTTGCGAACCGGCGCGAGAAATATTCGAACATGCGCTCGCGTCCGACGCAGGATTGCGCGTATTCGCCGGGCGGATCGGGCGCCAGCGTCTCGTCGGCGCCTTTGCCGTTCACTTTCACGAACGGATAGACGCAGCCGGTCGAGAACGCCACGATGCGCGAGCCGGCAAAGGCCTGCGCGACCAGTGCCGGCACATGGGCGTTCATCGCCCAGGTCAGCGACAGGTCGCCCTCGGCGCCGAACTTGCGTCCGGCCATGAAGATGATGTTCGGCGCCTTCGGCAGCGCCCTGATCGCGGCCTCGTCGAGCAGATCGCACTGCAGGGTTTCGATGCCGCGGGCCTCGAGCCAGGCTCTGGCGCGGTCGTCGCTGAAGCGGGCGACGCCGATGATGCGGCGATCCGGCAGCGCAGCCCTGGCGAGGCCGGCCAGCGTCGGTCCCATCTTGCCGGCGACGCCGAGAATCATGATGTCGCCGTCGACCTTGCCGAGATCGTCGATCAGCGCCTGGCTCGGCCGGCACAATAGCTCCTCAAGGGCCGCGATATTCGAGATCGTGTCCGGCAGAGTGTCGCGCGCAAGCAGCATGGCCGTTCCCCTTTTTTTGTCATTGCAGCCTGATGTCCCTGACCACGAACAGCCGTTCGAGGCCAAGCACCAGGCCGTAGAGGGCGACCCCCAGCAAGGTCAGAAGCACCACCGCCATCACCATGGCCGGGGTGTCGAGCGAGGACTGCACCTGGATCATCAGATAGCCGAGCCCGCGTTCGGAGGCGATGAATTCGCCGACGATGGCGCCGGCGACCGCTAGGATGGCGCCGACCTTCATGCCGGAAAACACGTAAGGCAGCGCGCCCGGCAGCTGGATCTTGCGGAACAGGGTCCAGCGCGAGCCGCGCAGCGATTTGACCAGATCGAGCAGGTCGGGTTCGACTTCGCTGAGGCCGCGCGCGGTGGTCAGCAGGATCGGGAAAAAGCAGATACTGAACGCGATCAGGATGTTGGGAAAGATGCCGTAGCTGAACCAGACGATGAACAGCGGACCGAGCGCCACCTTCGGGATCATGTTCAGGGTGACGAACAGCGGCAGCAGCAACAGGCTCAAGAGCGGCGACCAGCAGAACAGCACCGCCAGCGTCACGCCGACCAGAGCGCCGAGGCCGAAGCCGCCGAGGATTTCCACCGAGGTGACGGCGAGGTTGGAAAGCCATGCGTATTTTGCCAGACCCAGCGTCGCCAGGGTGGCGAGCGGCGAGGGCAGCACGAATTTCGGCACATGGAAGGCGTCGACCAGCACCTGCCACAGCACGATCACGGCGAGATGCACGACCACGATGATCGCGAAGGACCGCCCCGAACCGATGCCATCGCTGGACAATGCTGGCTCCCTGTCGCGTTCCGCCTGCCGGACCGCCGCCGATCGCCCAACCTAGCGCGACGCCGCTGATCTTTCAACCATCTGGTTGATTAAATGGTGATCGGTCACGGCCGCAGCGCCTGGATCACCAGGTCGACCACGTGCTTGCGGCGGGTTCGCCGCGCCGCGGCGGTGGCGAGGTCCTTGCCGAAGATCGCCGACAGGGTCGGGGTGTTGGAGAAGAAAAAATAGCTGAGGCCCGCGATCGAGATGTAGAGATGCACCGGATCGACGCCCTTGCGAAAGGTTCCGGCCTGCACGCCCTGTTTCAGGATCTGCGAGACCATGCTGACCAGCGGCGAATGCATGTCCTCGACTTTCAGCGAGGCGCGCACATGCCGGGCGCCGTTGCGGTTCTCGTCGTTGAGCAGCAGGATGAAATCGGGATGCCTCGCGAGGTGATCGAACGAACTCTCGATCAGCTTCTTGATGGCGCGCTCCGGGGGCAGCCCCTCGAGGTTGAGCATCTTCTCCTGGGTGCGGATTTCCTCATAGACCGACTCCAGCACAGCCAGATAGAGCGCGTCCTTGTCGCCGAAGTAATGGTAGACCAACTGCTTGTTGACCCCGGCGCGCGCGGCGATGTCGTCGACCCGGGCGCCGGCAAGGCCGCTTTTGGCGAATTCGCGGCGTGCCGCGGTCAACAGCTTGTGGCGCGTGGCGGCCGGATTGCGCCGCCGCGGCTTGCTCCCGTTCGATCGTTCGGCCATTTCCAACCAGACAGTTGACAATTCAGTCCGTCCCTAGTTGCATTGGTAGACCCGCGGGCCTGCCACGACAAGGCCGGCGCGGCGGCCGCGACCCAGCCGCAAACCGCCGTGAGCCAGGAGAGTTGCCATGAAGTTTTTTGCGATGGCGGGATTGGCGCTCGCCCTGATGGCGCCGGTTGCCGGCAATGCCGCCGAACCGGTCAACCTGATCTTGAACTGGACGCCGACCGCGGACCACTCGCCATTTTACTACGCCAAGGCGCAAGGCTGGTATGCCAAGGCCGGCATCGATCTCAACATCGAGGTCGGCAAGGGATCGGGGGTTTCGTCGCTCAAGGTCGGTTCCGGCGGCTCGCCGTTCGGCATCGCCGATCTTGCGACCATGCTGGTGGCGCGCAGCAAGGGCGCCGATGTGGTGGCGCTGATGAGCATCTACGCCAATACCGGGCAGACCTTCTACTGGCTGAAGAGCTACGGCATCAACGGGACCGCGGATTTTCCCGGCCACAAAATCGGCAACCCGCCGGGCGACGCCTCGCGGGTGATGTGGCCGGCCTTCGCCAAGGCGGCGGGCATCGCGCCCGACTCGGTGAGCTTCGTCAATATCGGGCCGACCGCCAAGATCGCGGCGCTGAAGAGCCACACCGTCGATATCATCAGCGATTTCTACAACGAGCATGATCTGAAAGTGATCGAGTTCGGCAGCGACCTCGGGTTTGTCAACTGGAAGGACATCGGGCTCAACCCTTACGGCAATTCGCTGATCGTCAACGGCGCGTTTCTAGAGAAAAACCCGAAGCTCGCCGAGGATTTCGTGCGGATCAGCCAAAGGGCGTTTGCCGCCTGCGTTGCCGACGTCACTCCGTGCCTCGATGCGCTGCTCGCCCAGGTGTCGGGCCTCGACCGGGAAAACCAGCAGCGCCAGTGGGAGCGCATCAAGTTCCTGATGACCGACGAGTTCACGACGACAAAAGCGCTCGGCTGGATCGATCCCGGCCGCATGCAGAAGGACTACGAATTGGTGCAGACCTATCTCGGCATGGAAAAGCCGTTCGCGGTGGATAGCGCGTTCACGACAAGGCTGCTCGACCCGGCGGTCAGGATGGACGCCAGCAAGGTGAAGAAGTGAGCGGCTTCTCCTTCTTCGCGATAGCCAAAGTGCTTTGCCTCGCCGACCGCGCCGTGCGCAAATTGCCGGAGGCGATCATGTGTCGCATTCAACTTGATGGCACCCCGCAATTTGCAGCCGTAATGATTTCGAACGGTGACGGCAGGTGATTGACACCCGCCGGTCTTTGCGCCAGATTTTCCCTTGGTGGATACGACCTGCTGCTTGCGCCCTTCGGGGATGGTGAACGTATCAAGGCCTTCATAGCCCTTTGCCCGAACGAACGGGCCAGTAACGCAGGCTCCTGGCACTCCTTTTCGTTCAAGCAAAGGATGACGACATGCGCGATTTTCGCGATGCCAAGGCCATGGCGCATACGCTGCGTGCTGCACTTGCCGCCAGAGGTCTCAAGATCACCATCAGCCAAAGCCTCGAACTGATTGCCGAGACGCTCGGCGTGGCCGATTGGAATACGCTTGCCGCCGCGATCCGGGCCGATGCGACAGTTTCGCGCAACAAAGCGGCTCCACTGAAGCCTCAGATCGGCGACGCGGTTGCGGGATTCGGGATTTCGGCCGAGTTCGAAGCGACGCTGCATCGAGCCCTCGCCTGCGCCGACCAGCGCAGGCACAAGTACTCCACGCTGGAGCATCTCCTGGTCGCGCTGATAGACGATCCGGATGCTTCCGCGGTGATGAGGGGCTGCAACGCGGACCTCGGCGTGCTGAAAGACAGGCTTGTCGGCTATCTCGACAATGAGCTGAACAAACTGGTGATCGCCCACGGCCGAGCCCTGCCGACGGCCGCGTTTCAGCGTGTGGTCCAGCGCGCCGAGCGCTACGCGAAGGAACTGGGCGGCACCCTGGTGACTGGCGCCAACGCTCTCGTGGCCATTTTCGCTGAAAGGGAGAGCGAAGCTGCATACCGTCTCCATGAACAGGGAATGTCCCGTCAAGGCGCTGCCAGCTTTGTCGCTCGCGACATCGGCAGTTAAATTGCGTATATTGGACTTGAAGCAAAGGACACATGGACATGGTTGACGCCGTCCACACTTCGGAATTCACCCGGAAAAAATCCACAACTTCGCCAGGCGCGTTTATTTGATTGCCCTTCGCTGCAGTTCATCCTCGATCTCTGTCGCCCAGGGCGGCGCCTCGTTGCGCGCCTGGCGCGCCACGCGGATCAGCCGCAGGTTGCGGGCGGTGGTTTCCGCCTCCCAACCCTCGCGAATGACCGCCAGCGCCTTGGCGAGTGCGTCCATCGCGGCGTTCTCGTCCTTCGCGAGCACCGCGAGTTCGAGCAGCGTCGCAAAATCCCAGTAGTCCGGCTTGCCGGATGCGATCTTGCGCTCGACCGCATAGCGGATGACGGGCACCAGCGGCCCGGCGCGCGGGTCCGGCGGTGTCCTCAGCTCCATCAATGTCACCGCGTTGATCCCGGGATAGGCGTCGCGCCAGTCGGCCTCGAAGCCCTTCAGATAGGTCTCGATCGCCTTGTCGAGCAGGCCGCGAGCGAGGATCGTCTCCGCGTTTTTCACGGCTGCGTCCCAGCGGTCCTTGTAGACGCGGCCGAGCAGGCCGAACGTCTCGCTGCTCGGGCCTCGCGCCTCGATCAGATTCAGCAGCACGCGCTCGGCCTCCTCGCCGCGTCCGGCGCGGTTGAGACCGAAGGCGAGCTGCTCCTGGACCAGCGGGGTCCGCCGCAGCGGATCGGACATCTGTCCGGCGACACGGATCATTTCGTCCCACCCGCTGGCGGCGCGGTAGGAAAGCAGCAGGTCGACGAGCACGCCGGCCTCCGCGCGCTCAAGCGGACCGATGTGCTGCTCGATCGCCCGGATCGCCTGGACCATCTCGCCGCGTTTTTTTCCGCGCGCGCCCCTGAGCTCCTCCTTGACGGCGGCGGAGTATTCAACCCGCTCGCGGAAGACGTCGGTCTTGATATGCTGGATGTCGGGGAAACCCTCCACCATCTGGTAGACCGGGCTGTCGACGGTGTCCGCCCGGGCGGCTTGAAGCAATTGCGCAAGCTTGTCGCGGTCCGCCTCGGCGGCGGGCTTGCCGTCGGAATCGAGTCGGTAGGCCAGCGCGCGCATCGGCGCGACGTCGAACGGCAGCCGTGTTCCATCGGCCGCATAGAGCAGGATGGTCGTCGCGGGCTTGATGGCGTGGCGCACGCCGAGCTCATAGAACACGTTCGCATTCGCGGTGGTCAGGTCGGCCACCGCGAACTCGCACAGGATCAGCCGCTCGAACATCGGCTTATGGATGATCCCGCCGGCCTGCTCCTCGTCGGCGCGCAGCGGCGCCAGCCCGGCCGCTTCGACCGCGGGCTTGATCAGCTCGCCATAGACCGCGTCGAAATCGATCACCGCGCCGCCGGCGCCGGGCTTCTGACCGAACGGCATCAGAACAAAGCACAGGGGTTTTTGCATCGGCGGTCACGCATTTGGGGGCGAGGTGTCTTTGCGGAGCGCGGGTTTTCCACCTGTCGTCCGCGGGTCTGCAAATCGCCGCTGGGGTCAGAGCTTCACCTTCTTGCCGTCCGCCAAAGCCGTCAACAATGTCTTGCGCCGATCCGTTCCCTCGTCCACCGAGGTGATTTCCTTCAGCATGTCCTTGAACGGCCAATCGTCATGTCTCTCGGCCTTCCAGGCACCCGCCAGCTCCGGCAATTGCTCGTCGAGCGCCTTTGACGCCATTTTGTAGCCGCAGGCCATCAGCGCGGCGGATTCGTCGGGTGTGAAGGCGTTGAGGTCGGTCCGCAGCTCGGCCAGCGCCTTCTGGAATTCCCGGCGCACGCCCAACGGCGTCAGCGGCGTGTGCTCCAGCGCGTAACTTTCCTGCGAGAAACGCAGGCGGATGACGTCGGATTCGAGTCCCGCTTTCATGTGGAGGAACATCAGGCCGCGCAGCAGGCCGGAACGGCGCCGGGCATCGAGGTCGCCAAAATTGGCCAGCCGCACGCGTTCCATCACGGTGTCCATGGATCGCTTGGCCGCGCTCACCGCGGCCGTGATGCCGGTCGGCGGCACCGGCTCCAGCATGAGTTGGCCGCAGGCGTCGCTGACCAGTATGACGTTGCAGTCAGAGCCGAGCAGCGCTCCGGTTCCCTGATTATCGTGCACTCCGCCGTCGACCAGCGACACGTCGACGTCGTCGTAGGCGCTGTGCATCCGCAGCGGTTCGAACACCAGCGGTACGCAGGCGGAGGCCGCGACCGCGCGGCTGAGCGCGATCTGCCAGCCGACGACCGGTTTGTACTGGCACCACTCCAATCTCGGAATGTTGTCGGCGGCCTCGTGGACGGTCCATGGCGATTCCCCCATCCAGGTGGGGGTGAAATGCCAGGCGTGTCCGGTATTGACGGTGGTCGCGTTGAGGATAAGCGCCGGGACCTTGTGCGCCCGCAGCCAATTGTGCTTGCGGGGGTTGAACTCGCCCGGCCCGCTCAGAGTTGGGTTGTGATCCCCCGGTGTGAACGACAGTTCGTCCATGCGGATCGGAGAATCGGCGGGCCGGGCGGTGTCCCACAACGGCCGGTAAAAGTCTGCTTCCAGCGCGAGGGCGATTTTCTCCGGATCGAGCGCTCCCTCTGCGCCTCGCGCAACCCTCCAGATGGCCCCGACCACCCAGGGCTGGATCTGCTTTCTGGGATCCGCTTCGACCGCTTTCCGGAAGTGTACGATCAGTTCGTTCACCAGCTGGATATAGTCGGCTCGCGTCGGCGGCGGCGACCGCAGCAGCATTTGCCGCAGCTTGAGCCAATAGCACGCGCCGACGATGCTTCCGCCCGAGACGCAGGATAGTACTTCGACGTCGCGCAGGATGTCGCGCTCGGCGAGGCAGGCCAATACGCCAAGATGATAGAACGACGCCCGAAAGCCGCCGCCGGAAAACGCAAGCCCCACCTTTCCGATCACCACCCCGCGAACCGCCTCACCCGCACCCGGCAGCAGCGTCTCGAAGAACGTGCGGATGGCGGCGACGTCGAGTGGACTTTCCTCGTGGATGTGCGCGAGATGCGCCAACTGCTCGGCGGTGGTGCGGAGCTGCCAGGGCGCCGGTCTTTTGTCCGGCTTGATTTGCCGGAGCACGTCGGTAGCCATGCCATACCATTTCAGCCCGAACAGCGCCTCGGCGCGCGTCGCGGCGTTGAACCACTCGTCGCTGGACTCGAGTTTTTCCAGGATGTCCTTGCGCAACTCGTTGGCCCGTTGGCGCCGCTCCGCCGGCCGGTCGCCGGCGGCGGCCAGCAGATCTTCGAGAAAGGCCGCATTGATGTGCGGATAGGCGTCGATGCCGAGCGGATTGTCGGGTGGACCGTAGCATCTGGTTGCCCGCTCATAGAACTCCGCCGCCTGGACCAGATCTTTCAATTGACCGAGGTCGTTCCATCGGCGTTTGCAGATGCCGCCCGCGATCCCGAGGGTTTCTCCATCGCCAGGCTTGGTTTTGTCCTTGATGAACCTGAATCCTCTGGCCAGTATCTTTAGCGCATCATCGTGACGGATAGTCGCGCTGAGCTCCGGATCCTTGCTGGTCAGGAGCGCTTCCTGGCGACAGAGAATATCGGGAATCGATACTCCGTTGACCTCGTCCGGGACGCCGTCGCTGAGGCATCTGGCCTTTTGCCGAATTTGCTCCAACACCCGCCGGGCAAACGACAGCTCGTCGCTGTTTTTCAAGCTTTGCCACAGCGCGTCCGCCTCCTTGAATTTAAGCTTTTCTCCGCCGAGAAATTCGCGCGCGCGATCGACCAATTCACCATTCGGCATTGTCTGCTCCCCTGATTCAGAAAGCCCCAAGCGAGTTCCTGACGAGCCAGGCGATCCTCTCAGCGCCCGCTTGCGGCCGCTTTAAGCGGTCCGGCGGATGCGGTGACAGCCTCGGCGTTTTTCCGAGCCTTGTTGCTCGGAAGCTGCGGCGTCGGATCACGCGAGATCTCATGGCTCGAACCCAGCAGCACATTGAGACGCGGCAATGCCAGCTCGAGATATCGGTCATTCAGCCGCTTCAATTCGAGTAGTAGTTTTTCGGTCTCGACATAACTACCGGTACCGACGGTGTCCTCGGTTTTGGCGGTGTTTTTGAGGTCTTCCCAGATTTGGAGACTTTCGCTTCGAATGCGCTCGTACTCATCCTGTTCGGCCTGATCGGAAAAAAGTATCGGGGGAGTCTCGCTTGGTCTCATGCCATGGGCTTCTGCCTCTTCGGTAATTGTGTGTAAGGCCTCCACGATACGGCGGCCCACCGGATACCTTCTGGCGACTTGATCGGTTGGCGCGGTGCCTTTGACCTTTTCATCGTATATCCGGGACGACCGCCCCGAAAATCCGTTGATGACCTCGATCCGGGTCCGAACGCCTAGCCGGATGCCATCTGCCAACCGTTGCACGGCAGTCGGGTGATCCGTCAGCGGCGCGCTGAAGGCATGGATAAAAAGTACCTTCAGCCGGCAACTGCTGCCGTCGCGACTTTTGGCGACGCTCACGACAACGGGTCGGTAGATTCCGCCACCTTCGTGCCTGAAATATGCGACTTCCTGCAAATTCAGGCCGCCCTGAATCGCTTTGGTGAGTGATTTGAAAAAGCGTTCCAACCAATAGGGGCCCCCCGAATCCCATTCGCCGCTATCGCAGTCCAGCATCTTCAGGAACGGCATCAGCTCCATCCCGTCGGGTGCGCTGGCAAAGCCGAGCTTGGCGGCGGATTCGGGGTCGATGTTGACGATGGCGTTTTCCAGGGGAATCGGCGGCAGGTTCGCTTTGTCGCAGTTGGGCTGCGGCTTCGGCCAGCGGGGTGTGATCCAGATATTTGGCTTGATCGATCGCTCGACCAGGATGCTTCGTGCCTTGACGGCGCATTCGATCCGTCTGGCGGCCTCGTCGACGCGGTTTTTTGGTGGGGCCCTGCGCTTGAGGAGTTTGCGGATGTCCTCAATCCAGAGCTTGATGTCGGCAGCTTTCGCCTGGATCGTCTGAAGATTCGCCAACGGACCCGGCGGCAGCGAATCCTTGGTGTGCAGGCAATAGATCTGGCGCTGCCCTGGTCCTTTTTCCGGCCGGACACTGTGAAAGGCACCTGCCTCAAAAAAGCACCACGACCAATCTTCACTCGGGTCCGTGTAAAGCAGGATGAAGAACCTCGCTTTTGCGAGCTTCTTCCAGATCTCGTCGCGGAAATCCTTCGATTTGTCGATCTTTTCGGAAAGAAATATGTCGAGATTGGGCAGCACAGTGGCGAGCGCGTCCTGTATCTGCTTTGCCAGCAATCCGTCTTTGGCCTTGTGACTGAGAAATGCCTCTATTTTCGACATCTTCATATCTCCGATACGAAGAACAAAACATGGGCCTGCCGAATGCTGGTGGCCCCACAAGGCTTAAATGAGCTGCAATCCCGGCCGCCCGCATGTCACTTGCCCAGTGATTGCATCACCGAATTGAGACATCAAATGTGAACTACCTCACTTTTGCTGACCAATTTTTTCCGAATCGAAAATTCTTTCCGCATCATCCAGCTGTCCAACGAACGATCCGAATGTGAGGAGGCGATAGTTGGTCCGCAGATCGCGTACGCGTTGCCGTTGCGCCGAGTGGGATCGCTGCCATGCCTCGGAGTTTGCTCAAGGCTGACCCCAACGCTTGGCGATAGCCCGCCTTACTGCGGCGCAATGCCCGAGGCCTTCACCACCGAGGTCAGCTTGTCGTGGTCGGCCTTCATCAGCGCCGCGAGGTCGCCCAGCGGCATCGGCTGGCCCGGAATGTCGGCGACCGAAAGCTCGCGCTGCACGTCGGGATTTTGCAGCGCCTTGTTGACCGCCGCATGAATGGTTTCGACCAGCGCGTCGGGCGTGGAAGACGGCACATAGATGCCGTACCAGGGGACATAGGCCGCGTCAGGATATCCGGCCTCCGCGATGGTCGGCACATCGGGCAGATCCGCCACCCGCTTTTCGGTAAAGACCGCCAGCGGTTTGACGCTGCCATCCTTGATATGCGGCAGCGCCAGAGCGAGCGAGACGATCTCGAAGTTCATCCGGTTGGTCATCAGGTCAACCAGGGCCTGGGGCTGGCCCTTGTAGCCGATATTGGCAAGCTCGATGCCCGCCACCTGGAACAGTTTCCGCGCCGTCAGATCGATCGATGAACCGGTGCCGGGATTGCCGAAATTGAGCTGGCCCGGCCGGCTCCGTGCATAGGCCACGAATTCGCCGAGCGTCATGGCCGGCAGCGCCGGATTGACCACGGCTACGCTCTGGTTCCAGACCGCCAGGCCGACGCATTTGAAATTCTGCATCGCGTCCCAGCCGGCGTCCTTGTAGAGGACGGGGTTGACCAGCACCGCGGGTCCGGTGACCAGCCAAGTGTAGCCGTCCGGATCGCTTCTGGCGACCAGAGCGGTGCCGATATTGCTGTTGGCGCCGGGCTTTGCTTCCACCACCACCGGCTGCCGCCAGTCGCGGCCGACCTGCTCGGTCACGGCGCGGGCGACGATGTCGACAATGCCGCCGGGCGGATAGGGTACGATGATGTGGATCGGCCGGTCAGGATAATTGCTCGCGGCATCAGCGCAAGGCGCACCGCCAAGCAGCAGGGCGGCGACAGCCGCGGCACAACCAAGGCTGCGGGTGGTGCTCATTGTTGCCTCCCATCGTAGCCGCATCGTTCTGTGCGATGCGGGTGACTTTACGCCGTCCGATCAGGCGCATTCGATGGCGCCTTCGACCGGGGCGACATTCAATTCAGGGATAATCCGCCAGCGACCTAATGCTGCGGGCGAGACCGAGGATGCGCGGCCCGCATTCGCGTTCGATCTGCTCGGCGGAAAAGCGAAACGAGGGAATGCCGCAATTCACCGACAGACAGTCGCCGGTCGAGCTGCGATACAGCGGCGCTGCGACGCCAAAGATTTCCCGGCGCCATTCGCCGAGGGAAACCGCGTATCCGCGTTCGCGGCAGAGCTCGATGTCCGGCAGCGTGCGCCGCTCGACATGGTCGAATTCCTCCGGACGTTGCGCCTTGACGTCCTGCAGGTAACGCTGCAGTTCGTCCGCGCTGAACAGCGACAACAGCGCGCGGCCCACCGCCGTGGTCGCCAGCGTGCCGGTAAAGCCGACGTCGGGAAGATGCGGCACCGCGTCCGTAGTGCGCAGGGTTTCGACATAGATGAAGTCGAGGCCGAACGGCATCGCGATCGAGACGGTGCCGCCGGCATAGGCGGCGAAATCCCGCATCAGGGGGCGCGCCATCTGCCGGATCTTGAGTGCGGACAGCACCGGATAGGCGGCGGCCAATATGCCGAGGCCGAGTTCGAAGCGGCCTTTGGCATCGCGCTTGAGATAGCCGAGCTGGGCCAGGGTGTAGGTCAGCCGCGACACCGTCGGCCGCGACAGGCCGGTGCGCAGAGCGAGATCAGCGTTCGACAGCGCGCCGCTGCCGTTGCGGAACGCCGCCAGCACGTCGAGCCCATGGCCCAGCGTGGTCGCAAATGCTGGATCGGCCTGGTCCGTTCTGAGCCGGGCAGGCCTGGCGCGTGGAGTAGCCATGCAAGATAATGGACACAATATAAGATTATGTCAAATATATCGAAACAGATTTGAAATTCGTGTCGATATGCGTTTAGATGCCCCGCAAAGGGAGGCGTCATGGATTTCGATCTTTCCGCACGGTCGGAAGCGTGGCGGAGCCGGCTGCAAGCATTCTTCGACCGCGAGGTGTTGCCGCGCCATCGCGCCTGGCTCGAACACACCGCACGGCATCGCGAGACCGCGCCCTTGATCGGCGAATTGCAGCACAAGGCGCGGGCGGCAGGATTGTGGAATCTCGGCCTTCCCGAACTCGGCGCCGACGAGCCGGGCACGCGGCTGTCCAACCTCGACTATGCGCCGCTCGCCGAGATCATGGGACGGCTGTTCTGGGCCTCGGAAGTCTTCAACTGCCAGGCGCCGGACGTTCCCAACATGATCGCGCTGCAGAACTGCGCGACCCCGGCGCAGAAGGCGCGCTGGCTGCGACCGCTGCTGGAAGCGCAGACCCGCTCGGCTTTCGCGATGACCGAGCCGGACGTCGCCTCCTCCGATGCGACCAATATCGCCACCACGATGCGCCGCGATGGCGACGACTACATCATCGACGGCCGCAAATGGTTCATCACCGGCGCAGCGCATCCGCGCTGCAGCTTCCTGATCGTGCTCGGCGTCACCAATCCGGACGCCGACCGCACCCGGCGTCATTCCTGCGTCATGATGCCGATGGACGCCATTGGCGTCCGGCTGGTCAGGCCGTTGCGCTGGATGGGCTGCGAGGATCACGTCGCCCCGATCGGCGAGATCGCCTTCGACCGTGTCCGCGTGCCCCGCTCGAATCTGCTTGGCGAAGAAGGTGAAGGTTTCAAAGTGGCGCAGGTCCGGCTTGGGCCCGCGCGCGTCCATCATTGCATGCGCTCGATCGGGTTGTGTGAATTGCTGATCGAGCTGATGATGGTGCGGTCGGCGGAACGCGCCGCGTTTGGACGCCCGGTGATCCAATACGACACCGTACAGCGCTGGATCGCCGAATCCCGGGTCGAGCTCGAGCAGGCGCGTCTGTTGGCCTATCGCTGCGCCTGGCGGCTGGATCAGGCCGGCCACCATGGCGCCTGGCGCGACGTGTCGCTGATCAAGGTCGCGGTTCCCGCCATGCTGCAGAAGATCGCCGACCGCGCCATGCAGGTGTTCGGCGCGATGGGCGGCTCCGACGATACGCCGATCCACCAGGCGCTGGCCTGGGGCCGGCTGCTGCGGATCGGCGACGGCCCCGACGAGGTGCATCTGCGGCAGATTTTCAAGATGGAGCCGATGCCATCCTGGTCGATCGCGGACTCGCCCTATCTCGCGGCGCATCCATTGTAAGTCAAAAAATTCAAGTTTGATTTTCCGCATAGGCGAGGGAGCCCTTCGACATGACCGAAACAGCCCATACCGAAACGCCCAAAGAAATGCCGAAGCAGGCCTCGCCTTCCGTGATCGCGCAGCATGCGGCGACGCTCGAGGCGCTGCCGTTTTCCGATACGCGCGATTTCGACGACGCCTCGCGCGGCTTTCTCGGCACGCTGCAACATGCAAGGGTGGCCAACCCGCAGGGCAGGGTGGTCTGGAGCCTCGAACCCTACGACTTCCTGTCCGATCCGACCGCGCCGGACACGGTTGACCCCAGCCTGTGGCGGCAGTCGCGGCTCAACATGAATCACGGCCTGTTCGAGGTGGTGCCCGGCGTCTACCAGATTCGCGGGCTCGATATCGCCAACATGACGCTGGTCGAGGGCAACGGCGGCGTGATCGTGGTCGATACCCTGACCTCGATCGAAGGCGCGCGCGCGGCGATGGCGCTGTATTTCGAGCACCGCGGCCGGCGGCCGGTGGTGGCCGTGATCTTCACCCACACCCATACCGACCACTGGGGCGGCGCCCGCGGCGTGCTCGACGATGCGGGGCTGGCTGACGGCAGCGTTCCGATCATCGCGCCCAATCTGTTCATGGAGCACGCGGTGTCGGAAAACATCATCGCGGGGCCTGCGATGCTGCGCCGCGCGCAATACCAGTTCGGGCCGTTTCTCGCCAAGGGCGTGCGCGGCCAGGTCGACTGCGGCCTCGGCAAATCGATGGCGGCGGGCTCGGTTTCGCTGTTGCGGCCGACCGATCTGATCATGGCGACCGGAGACAGGCGCAGCATCGACGGCGTCGAATTCGAATTCCAGATGGCGCCGAACTCGGAAGCGCCGGCGGAGATGCATTTCTTCATCCCGCGCTACAAATTGCTGAATCTGGCTGAGAACTGCACCCACAATTTCCACAACCTGCTGCCGTTCCGCGGCGCCGACGTGCGCGATGCGCTGGCCTGGTCGAAATATCTCGGCGAGGCGCTGCAGCTATGGGGCGGCAAGGCGGAGGCGATGTGCGGCCAGCACCACTGGCCGGTCTGGGGCCGGGAGCGCATCGATACCATGATCCGCCAGCAGCGCGATCTCTACAAATTCGCCCATGACCAGACCATCCGGCTGATGAATCACGGCCTCACGGCCAGCGAAATCGCCGAGACCATCCGCCTGCCGGCAAGCCTCGACGGCGCCTGGCATGCGCGCGGCTATTACGGCCACATCCGCCACAATGTGAAGGCGATCTATCAGAAATATCTCGGCTGGTATGACGCCAATCCGGTCAATCTCGATGTCTTGCCGCCGGCCGAATCCGGCAAGAAATACGTCGAATACATGGGTGGCGCCGAGGCGATCCTCAAGCGCGCCGCCGCGGATTTCGCCAACGGCGAATTTCGCTTCGTGGCGCAGGCGGTGAGTCATCTGGTGTTCGCCGAGCCCGACAACCAGGCCGCCCGCGCGCTGCTCGCCGACACGCTTGAGCAGCTCGGCTACGGCGCCGAAAGTGCCACCTGGCGCAACGCCTATCTGTTCGGCGCGCAGGAATTGCGCCAGGGCATGCCGAAGGCGCCGCCGCGGCCGCCGATGCCGCGCGAAACCCTGGCCGCGCTGCGCACCGAGCAGCTCTGGGACGTGCTCGGGGTCAGGCTCAACGGCCCCAAGGCCGAAGGCAAGCACATCGTGCTGAACTGGAATTTTACCGATACCGGCGAGAATTTTGCGCTCACGCTGGAAAACTGCGCGCTGACCTATGTCGCGGGCGCGCTGGCCGCCACCGCGGACGCCAGCTTCACTTTGGCGCGCGGCACGCTCGACGAAGTGATCGCCAAGCAGACCACGTTTCCGGAAGCGGTCGCCGCCGGAAAAATAAAATTCACCGGCAATCCGATGCGGCTCGGCGAATTGATGGCGCTGATGGACGAATTTCCGCGCATGTTCGAGATCGTCGAACCGCGGCGGACGGCGGTGAGCTGAGGGGCCGGGTCGATTGGTGTCCACGGCGTACGTCGACGGCATTGGTGAGCGCGATGGATTCGGACGGTTTTACGAGTCCGCGGCCGGCAGTGGATCGATCCAGGGATTGAATACGGGCGCATGCGCCTTTTGATAGTCGGTGACATCTCGAGATACGACCGTCAGGCCATGCCGCAGCGCGGTTGCCGCGATGATGAGATCCGGTTGCGAGAACGTATGGCGGACCTTACGGCCGTCTTCGACCAGGAGACGCCATTTGAACATGATATCTTCGGTGACGGCCAGCGCGCGTTGTTCGAACATTGGCCGTACTTTGTTCGCGAGCCAGTCGTTGAGCTGCGCGCGGCGATTGGCGTCGGTCACGAGCTCGATGCCGAACCGGATTTCCGCGAAGGATACCGAACTTACATAGAGAAATTCAAGCGGCTGGGCGACAATGAAGGCGAGGACTTTATGTTCTGGCTTGCGCCGGCGCAGCTCGGAGAGAATGTTGGTATCGAGCAGCCAACCGGTCATAAGGCGACCTTGCGCACCGGCATTGCGGCGCGCGCCGGTTCGATGTCGATGTCGCGATGCGGCGAGGCCTGCATGGCGGCAATCAAGGCTTCGCCGGTGAGATCGCCCTTCAGGCGGCGAAACTCGGTGGCCGAAATGACGACGACTTCATCGCGCCCATGCACGGTCACCCGTTGCGGGCCTTCGCTGTGAACCCGGCGCACCAGCTCGCTGAAACGGGCTTTTGCATCCTGAAGCAGCCACAGCCCCAGTCCTGCCTTGCGGGGGCGCCGGCGCGTTCCCGCCGGCCTGTTTTTCGGTGGTCTTATAATTCTAGTCATGCTGACCAGTATAACACGAGGGCCGGCAACGGTTCAATGGCGACCTGTCGATTTCGAAACGGTTCGCTTCGCCTTTGCGCAGGCTCTAGACGATCCCGAGACGGCGAAAGATCGGAATCTTCACGCAATCCAGCACGACGGCAAAGCCAATTGCCGCGGCAAGGATGCTCATCACCGCCAAGGCCGATAGCGGCGCCATCGCCAGTCCTCCGATCGCCAGCGTCGACGCGATCCCGAGATCGATGATGGAGGAAACCACCAGCCAGCCGCTCGGACGGGAGGACCACAGCCGCCGACGTTCGCGATTGGTATAGGTCGTCGCCTGGTTGCCGAATACGATGACGACAAAGGCCAGCGTCCTCAGCGTTTCAAGGTCGAAGCCAAGCCGGTAGCGGCCGAAAACCAGCACCGCTGTGCAAAACATCAATTCGCCAATTCCCATGGCGACGCCCGCCAGCGTCAGATTGCCGATGCGCCACGCGTTCGGCGCCGGCGATGGCCGGACATTGTCGGTTGTCAACGACATGCCGAGGAAGTCACCGGTGATCATGATGAGAACCATCAGCAGGGGCGTCAGGATCGCATGCCCGGTCATGATCAGGCCGACCGCCAGGAACAGCACCTGCACGACCTTCTTTGTGACGGAGTTCAAGGTGTAGGTCAGGATGCGCTGAAACACCACGCGGCCTTCCCTGACGGCGGCAACGATGCCGGCGAGTCCGGGCTCGGTCAGCACCATTCCGGCCGCCGATTTGGCGACGTCGGTTGCCGTCGAGACCGCGATTCCGATCTGGGCCTGGCGTAGCGCCGGCGCGTCGTTGGCGCCGTCGCCGCACATGCCGACGGTGTGGCCGCCGTTCTGGAAGGCCTTGACCAGCTTGTACTTGTCTTCGGGCAGGACGCCGGCGAAGACTGCGAATTGCTCGGGATGGACGCTATCGGGGATCGGACCGGGCGGACAGACCGCGCCATCGAGTCCGACCGCACGGGCCACGATGGCAGCGGTCGCGGGTGCGTCGCCCGTCACCATCACGGTGCGCACGCCGAGGTCATGCAATTCGCTGACAAGCGATGCCGAATCGGCGCGAGGCGGATCGCTGAGGGCGATCAGCCCTGCCAGCTTCAGCGCCGTCGGCGGTCCGGCAATGACGGCCAGGACGCGAAAACCCTGCCCCTCGAGCTCCTTCGCCACAGCCGCCGCGGCTGGTGAGGTGTCTGCCAGAGCGATCACCGCGTCAAAGGCGCCCTTGACGATGCGTTGTGTTGCCCCGGTTGCATCCGTTGCGGTCGCCTCGGACATCTTCTTCGCCGGATCAAATGGCACGAATTTTATCAGTCGAGGTCGATCAGGGATCGTCTTGCTCGCCGCGGCGGCGCGAACCGCGCCGTCGACCGGGTCCTGTCCGCCATCGGAACTGGCTAACGCGGCCAGCGCCAGAACATGCGCCTCGTCGAAGCCGGGCATGGCTCGAACCGTCGTCACTGTCAGCGCGTTTTGTGTCAGTGTGCCGGTCTTGTCGGCGCACAAAACATCCGTGGTTCCCGCTTCATCCACCGCGGAGAGGCGGGTCGGAAGCACGCCCAGCTTCGCCAGGGCCCGCGCACCGAGCGCCGCCGCGAGGGTAAAGGTGGCCGGTAACGCTACCGGTATCGACGCAAGGACTGCTGTCAGCACCAGAGGTACGATCTCCGCAACCGGCATCTTGAGAAGCACGGCATAGACCACCAGCATAACGATCACCCCGCCATTGAACGCGGCGAGATTGCGCACGACGCGCAGCACGGTTTTCTGTTGGGAACTGACGACATGGGCGGTGCGCACCAGTTCCGCGGTGCGGCCGAACCTGGTGCGCGTTCCGGTCGCCGTGACCTCCGCCATGGCCTCGCCTCGACGTACCAGCGCCCCTGCGAATGTCTGGACGCCCGGTCCGGCTTCGATCGGGACCGATTCGCCTGTGAGCATGGATTGGTCGAGCAGGACTTCGCCTTCGGTAAGTTTCACATCTGCTGCGACGACGCCCCCGAGCGACAGCTTCACCAGATCGCCAGGCACGAGCTCGGCGGCGAGCACCGTCTTCCAGGCGCCGTCGCGCCGAACCGACGCATTCAGCGCTAGCCGCGACTTGAGTGCGGCAAGGGTCGCCTGTGCGCGGCTCTCCTGGAACAGTCCGAGCGCGGCATTGAATAGCAGGAGGCCGGCGATGATCGCGGCCTCGACATATTTGCCGAGTACAAGCTCAAGCAGGATCGCCGCCTCGAGCATTCCCGGAACGGGCGCCCACAGCTTTCCAAGCGCCGAACGCAGCGGATGGACCGACGTATCGGGCACCTCGTTTGAGCCAACGGTCTTCAGTCGGCGGAGGGCCTCGTCACTGGTCAGCCCGGCCGCGGAACGGGCGGTCGTTTCACTCATTGATTCATGCTCCAGGTCCATCAACATGGCCGGACAAGCCCGATCGGGTGAGATGTGTTCGAGTGCGCTCTATTGGTTCAGCGACAACAACAACAACGAACGGCCGGTGATCTGATACGATTGGCCAAAGGCAAATTCGGATCCCGGGACGGCGCTTGGGATATTGGTATCGATCAAGAGCGACCATTTCGATCCGGCTGGCGCCTCGGGAAGCGTGAAGTCGACAATTCCTTCATAGCCGTTCACTGCGATCAGCACCGTCTCATCCCGTCCATGCCTGCGAATGGCGGTGTTTCGCGCTCGCCCGTCGAGCAGCATGCCGAAGCATTTCATCGAGGCGTCTTGCCAGTGCGAGGCCTGCATCTCGTGGCCGCCGGCATTGATCCAGGTGACGTCGCGGACATCGAGCTGTTCGTCGTGCCGGCCGGTCAGGAAACGGCTCCGGCGCAACACCGGATAGCTTTGTCGCAATTTGATCAGGCGCTTGGAAAACTCCAGCAGATCCCGGGCATCCTGGTTGAAACTCCAGTCGAACCAGGAGATGTCGTTGTCCTGGCAATAGGCATTGTTGTTGCCCTGCTGGGTTCGGGCGAATTCGTCGCCGCCGAGAAGCAGCGGCGTTCCCCGGGAAAGCAACAGGATCGACAGCATGTTCCGCTTCTGCCGGTTCCTCAGTTCGACAATACTCCTGTCGTCGGTCGGGCCCTCGGCACCGCAATTCCAGGAGCGGTTGTTTGAACTTCCGTCGCGGTTGTTCTCGCCGTTCGCCTCGTTGTGCTTTTCGTTGTAGCTTGTCCAGTCGTTGAGGGTAAACCCGTCATGCGCGGTGATGAAGTTGACGCTGGCCCAGGCGCGGCGGCCCTCATGGTCGAACAGCTCGGCTGAAGCGGAAAGCCGGGGCGCGAGTGCGGCCACCGAGGCCTCACCGCGCCAGAAATCGCGGACGGTGTCGCGGAATTTGTCGTTCCATTCCGCCCAGCCCGGCGGGAATCCGCCGACCTGGTAGCCGCCCGGGCCGCAGTCCCAGGGCTCTGCGACCAGTTTTACCGATGTCAAAACCGGATCCTGATCGACGGCCTTGAGGAAGCTGCTCTGTTCATCGAAGCCATAGACCTCGCGCGCCAGGATGGTACCGAGATCGAAACGGAACCCGTCGATACGCATTTCCTTGGCCCAATAGCGCAGGCTGTCGGCGACCAGCTGAATGACGCGAGGATGCGACAGGTTGAAGGTGTTGCCGGTCCCGGTATCGTTGACGTAGTGGCGCTTGTCGTCCTTGATCAGCCGATAGTAATTGGCGTTGTCGATGCCTTTGAAGGACAACGTCGGCCCCAGCTCGTTGCCTTCGCCGGTGTGATTGTAGACGACGTCGAGTATTACCTCGAGGCCGCCGCTGTGCAGGCGGGCGACCATTTCCTTGAATTCCTGCAGGCTGTTGGACACCTCGGATGCGTAGCGGGGGTCGGGCGCAAAGAAGCCGATGGTGTTGTAACCCCAATAGTTCGTCAGCTTCCTTCGCAGCAGATCGCCGTCGTCGATGAAGGTATGGATCGGCAGCAGCTCGACCGATGTGACGCCCAGCGATTTGATGTAGTCCACGACCGGCTGAGATCCGAACCCGGCATAGGTGCCGCGCAGTTTCTCAGGTACGCCGGGATGCTTTTTGGTGTAGCCCTTGACATGGGCTTCATAAAATATCGTTTGCTCCCAGGGCACGTTCTGGCGCCCGGCTTCGCCGGCCCAGTCGAAATCGGGGTCGACGACGACGCATTTCGGCATGAAGGGCGCGCTATCGCGCTCGTCGAAGGTCCGGTCGTCGCCGGTTTCCATCTTGTAGCCGAAGATGGCGGGATGCCATTGCAGGGTGCCGGCGTGCGCGCGGGCATAGGGGTCGAGCAGCAGCTTGGCCGGATTGAAGCGGTGACCGGCATCGGGCTGGTACGGCCCGTAAACGCGATAGCCGTAACAGGTGCCGGGCCCCAGATCCGGAACGCGACCATGGAATACCTGGTCGGTATACTCCGGCAACTCGATGCGGCCGACTTCTCGCCCCCCATCGAACAGGCAGACCTCGACTTTTGACGCGTTCGCGGAGAACAGGGCAAAGTTCGTTCCCGTGCCGTCCCAATTGGCGCCGAACGGATAGGGCAATCCCTCTTCGATGGATCCGTAACTCATGAGGCCCCAGCCTTCTGCACCAACAGCGGCGCCGACAACAACTTTTCCGGTGTGAATCTCGTTGCGGTTGCCTCTCCAAAAGCGCCACGCCGAGGGCGAATTGTCTTGACGTGGATCAATTGCTGCACCCAGCGATGCCCTAGTCTTTCACAGATCATCATCATAAAACAGCTGGAGATTCTTCATGGCCCGCTTTCTTGTGCGATTTCTGAAGGATGTCCTTGGCGAGAACGGCCATGAGACTGAAGTTTGCCAGAGTTTTCTGGAAATCGAGGCCGCGAACCCGACCGAGGCCATCGAGCTGGCGAAAACCAAATTCTGCGAACAAGAGATACTCGCCGATTGGTCGCTTCACGCAGACCGGGTTCATGTAGCCGAGGCCGACTTCCCGTCGTGACATATTGCCGCGTCGCGGAGGTCGCGGGCTGTGCTTCTCCACCAACGGACGGGTCGCAGGCTTATCGGGGCTTCAATGAGCGATCAGCAGCGGAACGGCAATGTCCTGCAGCAAGCGTCGGGTCACGCCGCCAAAGATCATTTCGGTCGTTCGGGCATGGCTATAAGCGCCGACAACGATCAGATCATTATTGTGGCGCTTCGCAAAAGCAAGGATGACGTCGGCGACTGGTTGGCCATTGGACGGAACCTGTTCGACCATCACCTTGGCCCCATGGCGTGATAGATAGAGAGCCACGTCGGCACCGGGTTCCTCGCCATGTCGGGAGTTCTTCTGCGGATCCACCACGAGGATGGTAACGGAAAGTGCGCCGACGAGAAGTGGAAGCGCGTCAGTGATCGCGCGCCGCGCCTCGCGGCTGGCATTCCACGCGACAATGACGTGCTCGGCGGCGGCCCCGGTCCAGTGCTCCGGCAGCAAGAGAAAGGGAACACCGGTCGCCAGCAGGAGTGATTCTGCCGACCACTCGCGCGGCAATCCACCAAATCCGAGACCACCGACGACCACCAGATCGCAATGCAGCGCATTCAGCACAGCGCCCTCATTGGCATCGCCGTGACGGAGGAAACGGAACTCGAACCCGATGTCTTCGCGGGCCGAGACCGTCGAGAAGCTCCGGCTGGCAGCCTTCATCGCAGCCGATTCGCTTGCGGCATGGTCTTCAATGAGCTGCCGGATCGCCGCCTGTCCTCGAACGAAAGATTCCGATGGGCTGCCACCCCAACCCAACGGCACGACGAAGATCCCGATGAGATGCGCTCGGTGACGGAACGCCAATTTGACCGCATAGGCGGCACGCGCTTCGCCGACGGGGGAGGGATCGACGAAGACGGCTATTGTTTTTAGCGGCATGGAGAATTCCTTCTTGTCACTGCACGTCCGCCTAACCGGGAGCCATGACAGTGGGTTATGCGTGAACCACACCGGTGCTCGCCTGGGCGAGCACCAGCGCGGCCACGGACTACCCCCGATGTAACCTGGTTCATTTGTGTTGACGTTCCGACTTTGGCTTATGCTCGCTCGTGATGACAGCCGATCTCATCAAGCCCTCGATGAGACGAGCCGGCTCTATCGCCGCCTCAATGCGGCCTCGACGAAGCGTTGTTCTTTCGAGCCAAAACAGCGATCGACGGATAAAACGTCGATGCCGACATCGGACGCCAAGTCACGCAGTCCGGTCTGTTGATAAGAAGAACTCGAAATCGCAGCATCGCCGCAGCGAGTATGCGATCGCGGGGCTGCACTTTCGAATCGCTACGCATGACTCCTCGCAAAAAGCTCATTCCGGGTAGTTCGGGTACCTTGGCATTCTCCCAAGGCAACAAGCGTTGACTTGGATCAAGGTGAGCCCTTGCGCGGCGGGCAAGCCTCGATCGTCGAATGCAGAGCGTCGACGTCTG